>Ga0208857_1000013_pt1 | contig 51139 bp, 46 predicted proteins | sample LakMenEpi05Nov12_FD_150674 | JGI IMG/M metagenome (GOLD analysis project Ga0208857, IMG submission 150674) | Freshwater microbial communities from Lake Mendota, WI - 05NOV2012 deep hole epilimnion (SPAdes) | ecosystem: Environmental > Aquatic > Freshwater > Lake > Epilimnion/Euphotic zone ... | reverse complement strand
ACGGGCATGGATAAGCCCCAGACTCTAGAACCTAAAAGCTCTCCTTACGAGTAAGGTCAATCAGAGAGCGAATTATAAGCAATTGACGTTGTTTGACCTTGTTTAACTACGTTATTTGTGTATCCCTGTTCTAATTTCTTCTGGTCTCTCAGGGCAGCGCCTAGACCATTGTAAGTAGGTGAACAAAATAAAAATGAGGGGTATTGCGTTTTGTAAAATGGCTGAAACTCAATCAGAATATCGCATTGAGACAACTTTACATACCGTTACATACCTTTAAATTTTCCTGTTCACTTACTTAAACTGTAGCAAATTTAGGGGTAGAAACAGCTTGATAATTTCTACCCCTAACTATCCATATATTACTGTTTGTCCAAGTCTTCAATAAGTTGATCAACAAATTCCCTTAACCGTTGCTGCTGTGTTAGGGACGGTTTTAATTTTTTCTCTGACTCCAGGTAAAACCTTAAATTGCAAGGGTGATTTATCGTAGGCCACTTTATTTTGTGGTTTAAATTTAATCCGAGGCATTGCCAAATCCTAATATATCTGATATACTAGACATCATAGCACAACAATAATTGCGTGATTTCTAGACAGGCTGATAAATGGTTTATTTCTGTTAAATACGAGATTGAAAAACCTCCTATACTTGCAGACAGACAGACCATTGGCGTTGACATAGGAATTAAGGAGTTAGCAGTTTGCAGTAATGGTGAAGTATTCGAGAATCCTAAAGCCTACCGCCATAAGAGTAAATGCATGAAACGTTTACAGCGTAGCGTTAGCAGAAAACTAAAGGGGTCTAATAATCGCAAAAAAGCTGTGAGAAAATTGGCTAAATTACACGCCAAAGTTTCTAATATTCGCAAGGATTCTATTCACAAATTAACCTACTATCTAGCTAAAAACCACAGCATAATTAAGATAGAAGATTTGCACGTTAAGACATTTTTGAAGAACCACAAATTAGCGGGTGCAATTGCAGATTGTGGGATGTATGAATTTAAAAGGCAATTAGAGTACAAAACTGAGAAGTTTGGCAGTGAATTAATCCTTGTAGATAGATTCTTTCCTAGTTCGCAAATATGCTCTAACTGCGGTAATCATCGTCATAAAATGCCATTAAAAAGCCGCGTTTATGTTTGTCCTGATTGTGGCTATAAAGCTGACATCCCTGTCTCATAGCTCAAGTCCGTTAAAACGGACTCATAAATTTTCCTAGTGTTTAGAGGATGTTTGAAAAGTTTTGAATGTATAAAATGACCCCTCTCCAAACCTCTCCCCGACGCGGGGAGAGGCTTTGAAAACCCCATTCCCTGGTAGGGAAGGGGGCAGGGGGGTTAGGTTTTTGGAGATTATGGGTTTTCTCGTTAAGTTAACACCATTGAAGCTCTTGCTTTACCCCTACCGATGGAATCGAATAATTAAGCGCAATCTACAAAGATTTTTAGCTACCTTGTCAGTCGTTAAAAGTTAAAGCTTGTCCACGAACTTGGGTATTTAGCTGACCTTGATTATAAACAATTTCACCACCGACAATTGTTGTTACAGGCCAACCTGTTAAATTCCAACCTTCAAAAGAACTCCAACCGCACTTGCTGACAACTTCTTCCCGTTTAACTTCATGGTAATTTTTTAAATCTACCAAAACTAAATCAGCATCATAACCGGGAGTAATTTCTCCCTTATTAGCAATACCATAAGCTACAGCGACCGCTTTAGACATCCATTGCACAACTTGGGCAACAGTACATTTTCCATCCATAGCAGCGGTTAACATTAAAGGTAAAGAAGTTTCTACACCAGGCATTCCTGAAGGGGTATTTGGGTAAGTTTGGGCTTTTTCCTCCAGCGTGTGGGGGGCGTGGTCAGTAGCAATAAAGTCAATGATACCATCCCGTAAAGCTTGCCAGAGAACTTCATTATCATGGGGCGATCGCAAAGGTGGATTCATTTGCGCTAAACTACCAATAGTGTTATAAGCATTAGTATTCAGAAGTAAATGTTGTGGTGTTACCTCTGCCGTCACCCAACTTGGTTTATCCTCACGCAGCAACTCCGCTTCCTCGGCTGTTGACATATGCAGAATATGTAACCGGCGTTGGTATTTCTTAGAAAGTTTTAATGCCAATTGGGTAGCTAATAATGCCGCTTGATTATCTTGAATTTGGGAATGAACAGCCATATCTGTAATCCCCGCAAACTCCTGTTTTCGTTGCTTAATTCTCTCTTGGTCTTCCGCATGAACAGCAATTAAACGGCTTCCTTGGGCAAAAATCGCCTCTAGAGAGTCTTCCTGACTCACCAACAAATCTCCGTGCATTGACCCCATGAAAATCTTAATTCCCGGTGTCGGCTGGGCAGAGAGTAAATCTGGTAAATTATCCGCCGTAGCCCCAATAAAAAAGCCATAATTAACTAAGCACTTCTGGGCTGCCCGTTGTAACTTATCATCTAAAGCTGATTGAGTAATGGTTAAAGGTCTTGTATTCGGCATTTCTAAAAAGGAAGTAACTCCCCCCTTAGCGCAAGCACAACTGGCAGTAAATAAGTCTTCTTTGTATTCTAGTCCTGGTTCACGGAAATGCACCTGGGGGTCAATCACACCAGGCAACAAAGTTAAACCTTGTGCGTCAATCTCATGAGTGGGTGTAGCATTAGCAATTTCTTGTCCTACTTGGGTTATGTGCCTTCCTTCTATCAACACATCCCCAATCATTGACTCACCATTGGGTAAAATAATTTCAGCGTGACGAATCAGCAAACTTTGTGGATTTGACATGGATTTAAGATTTTTCGGGATAAAGGAACTACTTATGGATCATAGATAACTTTTCTTTGAAGGTAAACTTAATTGGCACGAAGAACCTTTAATTTTGGTTTTGTGTTAAAAAATGTTTATCATCAAGTAAGCTAAAAACCTGAATGTTTGTAGCTGATAAAAGAAAAACACTAGATTTTTTACTTTATTTAACTGTCATCTGCTCCATCTGGTTAAGATTAATAATATCAAGTCTATCTGTCTGAGTTCAATACTAGTCTCCTAACATACTTCAACAATTTCATGCAAAATCAAGCGTCTGATAAAAACTCTAGTCAAGAACCCGATAATTCCTGGATAGTAGAGCTAGGTAAAACGATGATCTTGAGTATCTTTCTGGCTCTAGGAATTCGTACCTTTGTTGCCGAAGCCCGTTGGATTCCTACTGGTTCTATGGAACCAACCCTCCATGGTGTCAAAGACCAGTGGCTGGCAGACAAGATTATTGTTGATAAAGTGAAATATAAATTTGCTAACCCCGAACGGGGAGATATAGTCGTATTTTTACCACCACAAGAAATCCAGAATAATCCTGAACGGGAAGCATTTATTAAAAGAGTAATTGGTTTACCTGGGGAAAAAGTAGAACTCAGAGAAGGGAAAGTATATATAAATAGCCAGCCTCTACCGGAAAATGTTTACCTATCCTCTTCTGTGCGGACTTTTGTTGAAGCTTGCAATAGTAGCGGACTCCAACCTCCTTTTTTGGCTAAACCGGAAATTATTCCCGCAAATTCTTACTTAATGCTCGGTGATAATCGTCCTAATAGTTATGATGGGCGTTGTTGGGGTGTTGTTCCCCGAAAAAATATGATTGGTCGGGCTGTAGCTCGTTTTTGGCCACTTGATAGAATGGGTGCAATTGATAAAGCTCCTGCTTATTCATCTCCAAAACCATGAAATGATGCCATATCTAGCCAAGATTTTGCTATATCCAATTAAGTCACTGGATGGTATAGAAGTAGAAAAGGCGACTATTCTCGACCGTGGCTCACTTGAGTATGACCGGGAATTTGCATTTTTTGACGCAGAAAATAAGTTTGTCAATGGTAAACGTTATCCAAAAATCCTTTTGTTGCGTTCAGAGTTTTCCCTAGAACAAAGACTGGTAAAGCTGAAGTTTCCTGGTGAAAACTCAGAACAGGTTTTTCATTTAGATCAACAACGTCCAGCATTAGCCGCAGTTGTCAGCGATTTTTTGGGTTTTCCTGTGCAACTACAGCAAAATACCGCCATGGGTTTTCCTGATGATACAGTTTCACCAGGAGCAACGGTAATTAGTACAGCAACTTTAACGGAGGTTGCGTCCTGGTTTTCTGGTATCAATGTTGATGAAATGCGGCGGCGAATGCGTGCCAATATTGAAATTGATGGTGTTCCAGCATTTTGGGAAGATGGGTTATTTGCTGCTAGTGGGGAAACAGTACCCTTTAAACTGGGAGATATCCAGTTTTTGGCAATTAACCCTTGTCAACGTTGTGTAGTTCCCACACGCGATTCTTACTCAGGGGCAGTTTACCCAAACTTTCAGAAAATATTTGGGCAAAAACGCCAAGCAACTATGCCCGCTTCTGTAAATACAGGGCAATTTAATCATTTTTATAGATTGAGTGTGAATACCCGAGTTCCCATTTCGGAAGCGGGGAAAATGATGAGACTTGGTAATAGTATCGAAATATCTCATTTCTGAATAACCACATAGGCAATGCGATCGCCTCCAATCTTGGACAATCCGCTGAATATATTCATGTCCAATTAGCCAAGACTGATGAAGAAATTTATCAAACATTACTCGCCAGTGCCGCTATTCCTTTAGCATTTAAATCGCGCCAGGTTGATGACAAGCATTATGTTGATGGTTGGTTAGGTGATAATGTTCCTCTCAAAGCCCTAGCAAATCGTGGTTGTACTCATGCGATCGTCATTCATTTAGGAAATGGTGAACTTTGGAATCGGCATGATTTCCCTAATCAAACAATTATTGAAATTCGTCCAACGGAAGATATGGGTGCTTAACACATTATTAGATTTCAGTCCCGAACGGATTCAACTTTTGCAAAACCGAGGTTATCAAGATGCCAAACGGATTCTTGAACCAATTTTACAAACACTGATGATCGAGCGATCGCGCCAAGAAAGTTTTGCGCGGCTTCAGGAAACATCAAAGCGATTAAGAGACGATCCACCAATCTATTAGTTAAAACTGAATGATAAAACAGCCCTGGGGTGCGGTACAAGTAAACAAGGCGCTGTGCGCTATTATTTCGGGTGTGGGGATAGGGATGATCTCCTGGGGGTGTAATGCTAATAACTCCCAGCTTAAAGAAACAAGATGGAATATATATAGAAATAATCGTTATGGTTTTGAGTTTCCTTATCCGAATACTTGGCAGCAATTAGGAAACCCAGACAACAGTGATGGTATTGCTTTAGTTTCACCAAACAAAAAAAACGTAGAAATTCGCGCCTATGCAAGTAAGCCTTTATTGAAATTCGCAACTGAAAATCCCCAGCCAGTCCCTAATTTTCGGACTCATCAGGGGTTTTCTGGGGTATTAGCTGTAGAAGCGGGGGAAAAGGTGACTGTGATTAAATTGACTATTAGCCAAGAGAACTTGGAATATCACTGGCAAGGACAAAGCGGCAGCAAAGACTTTCAAAATTATTATCGGCTGTTTTACTACATTGCCCAGGAGTATAAAATTAGTCAGTAGTCAACTTAACGTAAATTGATGTCCCTTCCAGCCAGGGAATAAATTCCCTGTCTAAAAGCTAAAGTCGGTTAAAACCGACTGTTGGAGCATATTGACACTCTCAGGGAGCCAAGCCGCGCTCGTTTTACGCTTACCGGATGCTCTTATAAATAGGATAATTTTTGATTTTGAGTTAACCAGAGTGCGTTTTAACGCACTTTAGCTTTTAGACCGGAACTTAAGTTCCGGGCAGGTTTGTTAAGCCTGACTCGGTGACTCCTGCTGTAATTGATTCCTGTCTTGATCAGAATTTAATGATGAAGAAGGGACACAAAACCTGGTAGATTTAGCTATCAGCGAGTAAAAACTGGTAAAGATGAAAGTCCTGGTAATTGGTGGTGATGGGTATTGCGGTTGGGCAACCGCGCTTTACCTTTCTAATCGAGGTTATGAAGTTGGAATTTTAGATAGTTTGGTGCGGCGACATTGGGATAATGAATTGGGTGTAGAAACTCTTACCCCAATCGCACCAATTCAGCAACGTCTCCAGCGGTGGCAGGATTTGACTAGCAAGTCTATTGATCTGTTTATCGGCGATATTACTAATTACGAGTTTCTGCACAAAGCCTTACACGAATTTCAACCAACTGCGATCGTGCATTTTGGTGAACAGCGTTCAGCGCCATTTTCCATGATTGACCGTGAACACGCTGTTCTTACCCAAGTCAATAATGTGGTTGGCACGTTGAACTTGCTGTATATCATGCGGGAGGATTTTCCAGATTGCCATTTGGTGAAATTGGGAACAATGGGTGAGTATGGAACTCCCAACATTGACATTGAAGAAGGATACATCACGATTGAACACAACGGACGCAAGGATACTTTGCCCTATCCTAAGCAGCCTGGTTCTATGTATCACTTGAGCAAAGTCCATGATAGCCATAATATCCACTTTGCTTGTCGGGTTTGGGGTTTAAGGGCTACAGACTTAAATCAAGGGATAGTTTACGGTGTCTTAACCGACGAAACGGGGATGGACGAACTGTTAATTAACCGCCTGGATTATGATGGCGTATTTGGTACAGCACTGAATCGCTTCTGTATTCAAGCAACCGTAGGACATCCCCTCACCGTCTACGGTAAAGGTGGACAAACTCGTGGCTTCTTGGATATTCGGGATACGGTGCGATGTATTGAGTTAGCGATCGCTAATCCTGCCGAACCAGGAGAATTCCGTGTGTTTAACCAATTTACCGAACTATTTAGCGTCGGTGACTTGGCGATGATGGTGAAAAAAGCCGGCAACGCCTTGGGACTAAATGTGGATATTAACCACATAGACAACCCCAGAGTGGAGAAGGAAGAACACTATTTCAACGCCAAAAACACCAAACTCTTGGATTTGGGTTTACAACCGCATCTACTCTCAGATTCTCTACTTGATTCGCTATTAAACTTTTCCGTCAAGTATCAGAACAGAGTTGATCACCAACAAATTCTTCCCAAAGTTTCTTGGCATAGAAAATAGGTGACAGTAAAGAAGGCAAGAGTCAAGAGGCAAGAAGCAAGAGGCAAGAGGCAAAGGTGGATTCATTCTTCCCTGACTCCTAACTCCTAACTCCTAACTCCTGACTCCTGACTTCTAACTCCTGACTCCTGACTCCTGACTCCTGACTCCTGACTCCTTCTTTTTATGCGAATTGCTCTATTTACAGAAACCTTTTTACCTAAAGTTGATGGCATCGTAACCCGCTTGCGCCATACTGTTGACCATTTACAACGTCATGGCAATCAAGTTTTGGTATTTGCCCCTGAAGGTGGTATCACTGAACATAAAGGTGCGAAAGTTTACGGAGTTAGTGGCTTTCCTTTGCCTCTCTATCCTGAGTTAAAAATGGCACTGCCTCGCCCGGCAATTGGTCATGCTTTGGAAGAGTTTAAACCAGATATTATTCATGTTGTTAATCCCGCAGTTCTCGGATTATCAGGGATTTTCTATAGTAAAGTTCTGAAAATTCCTTTAGTGGCTTCTTATCATACCCATTTGCCCCAATATCTACAACATTACGGACTGGGAATGTTAGAAGGATTACTTTGGGAGTTGCTTAAAGCTGGTCATAATCAGGCTGAGTTAAATTTGTGTACCTCTACGGCAATGGTAAAGGAACTTTCAGCCCATGGAATTGAAAGATGTGACTTATGGCAACGGGGAGTAGATACAGAATTATTTCATCCTGATTTAGTCAGTGCGGAAATGCGATCGCGCTTATCCCAAAATCATCCAGATAGCCCCTTGTTACTGTACGTTGGTCGTCTTTCTGCTGAAAAGGAAATCGAACGTATTAAACCCATTCTAGAAGCCATTCCTGATGCCAGATTAGCATTAGTCGGCGATGGACCCCACCGACAAACTTTGGAAAAACACTTTGCCGGGACAAATACTTATTTTGTCGGTTATCTGATGGGTAAAGAATTAGGTTCGGCTTTTGCCAGTGCTGATGCCTTTATTTTTCCTTCCCGCACAGAAACACTGGGATTAGTTCTGCTAGAAGCCATGGCCGCAGGGTGTCCTGTGGTAGCAGCCCGTTCTGGAGGCATCCCTGATATTGTTACAGATGGAGTTAACGGATATCTTTTTGATCCGCAAGCCGATATTCAAGAAGCGATTAATGCTACAATCCGTCTGTTGAAACAACGGGAGGAAATCACTATTATCCGCACAAATGCCCGTGCAGAAGCAGAAAAATGGGGATGGACATCGGCTACACAACAACTTGAAGATTATTATCAAAAAATAATCTTAAATAGTAGCAGGAGTCAGGAGTCAGGAGTCAGGAGTCAGAAGCGAGAATAAGAGGGCTGGCTTTTTCTCTAAATTTTCCACCTCATTCAATTGCATACAGCCAGGAATTTTTGCACCATTACCAGGCTGGCCGCAATGCTTATATATTAAGGGATTTTACCCAAGCGATCGCCCGCTTCAAATTAGCTCAAGTCATCGAACCGACAAATCAGGCTGTTCATATCCATTTAGAACGCGCCTATAAGTACCAGCAAATACCACCACCAAAGTCCTGGGATGGTATTTGGACAATCATCACGAAGTAGTCAGTTGTTCGTTGTCAGTAGGGGCGAAGCATTTGGAAGATAAATTATCGGTCATTGTCAAAAATAGTTCTCCAAATGCTTCGCCCGTACAGTTGTCAGTAGGGGCGAAGCATTTGGAAGATAAATTATCGGTCATTGCCAAAAATAGTTCTCCAAATGCTTCGCCCGTACAGTTGTCAGTGGTCAGTAGTCAGTAGTCAGTGGTCAGTGGTCAGTTCCTTCTTCAGAACCGTTACTTTGAAAAGGTTGTTCACCGATTTTCAGTTCTTTCTTTGAGTGCTTTAATTGCTTCCAAAGTAACTTAATTTGATAATAAGCCTCATCTGGTGAGATCTTGCCACCTGTTTCTAAATTGCAGATATAACTGACTTTCTGGGCAAATTCCTGTAAGTTCGCGTTGAATACCAAGTTTTCTGGTTTTATATGACCATAATAGCGACCACGGGGATAGAGAAAATCTTCTTTACTCATCATTCTTTTTTCTCCATTTACTCAACTACTGATACTTTTAACCGAGACATTCCCTGACAGCTGAGATATCGTGAATGTCCAGTAGAACATTACCAACTGAGTTGATAAAGGTGGTATCCCACATTGCCTTGAGCAAAATCCCCACGGCTCCTCTATTTTTTCAGAATGGTATGGATAAAATTATTACATCCTGCTGATAGTTTAGCGTGGCGTGATCTCATAAGTAGAGATTGAAGGCAGTTATTCACGTTTAGTTATTCTCTAATTTATTAAAAACATATTGTATTAAGTTCAATAAGTCATTAATATATTCCTTAAGATAGATTAATATATTCCTTTTTGCAAGACTTGGAAAAATTTTTTCCTTGCAAGCTCTAATTATATAGGACTTACGCACTGTACAAATTAACTATCATGTGTATGAACGATATTTGGTCGTTTCAGGCTTTGCGGATGAAGTCTAGATAAATAGCGATCGCTAAAAAATCATCGAAAAATCGGGTTTAAATCCCTGAAAGTCATACCCCCTATTTGGTATTTCCTGTCAATGCGTAAGTCCTAAATACATTTAAATTGAAATATAACAAAATTCCCGACTTCTCTAAGAAATCGGGAATATGAAGTATCAATTGTAATTTGCTACCTAAGCAGATGGACGAGTTGCTTCTAATAAACTGGAAAAGTAGAAGCTTGTCCGCGTCATAGCTTGTCTTTGGACTAAAAAGCCATTTTTTTGCAGAATTTTGACTACATCAGCTTCACGATGTAAATAAGCGCGAGTGGTTTTACTCGGACCAGGAAAGAAAGTACCGATTTTTTTGAGGATAGTCAGGAAGAAGGTTTTCGGGGCAAAACTGAGAATGATTCGGTCTGAAGCTAAAGAACATAGATGAGAAATCATTTCATCAGCTTTGTCTTGAGGATAATGAATCAGAACATCTAGACAGATGACAGTGTGATAATTGCCACTCAAAGATTCCAAATCCTGTACTGCAAAAGAGGGATTTACGGTATTGAACAAAGCCATGACAGCCCTATCCTGGGCTTCTGATACCATTTTAGCGGAAATGTCGCTGGCATAGACCTTAGCACCATCTATAGCCAGAGGAATACTCAGACTACCCACACCACAACCAGCATCACAAATTGATAATGATGGTAAATTGTTGTCAGCTTTTAACCAGCCGATGACATTATCCACAGTTTGCTGATGTCCAGTGCGAATATCTAGCTGGACTTTGTTGACTTCACCATCACCATAGATGCGTTGCCACCGATCAAAACCTGTGGAGTTGAAGTATTCGCGGACTATTGTTTTATCGTCGGCTGCGGTCATAAACTCAATTGTTAGTTATTCACAATTACTAAAACTATCATTTGTCATCCCAATTATATGTAGGGCTGCACAGAATCATGAAATCCATGAATTCATCCGTCCTTATCTGCGTTTATCTGCGTTTATCTGCGGTCAATTATTCTTGAAATCTGATTCTATGCAGCTTGATCTTAATTTGGTATCAGTGGATTCTCAGCGACAAAAATTCCAGCCAGTGTTAAATTCTTAAAAACCGACTAGCTAATTTAATCGCGTCAGCAATATCCACATCACCATCACCGTCAGCATCTAGAAATTGATTTAGTAATGGATTACCACCAGATTGTAAGAAACTCAAGACTAAAGGCACTAAACTTGGTAATAATTGTTGAATTTTATTCACATCTAAGCTAGTACCCTGGGCAGCATTTTCCGCTACTTCTGCTTGAATATCTGGAGAAAATAAGGTATCTACAGCTTGGGAATTGGCGGAAGTGCCGGCAAATTGATTAACTAAATCTTGTACAGATTCACTTCCGTCGCTGGCCTGTTTTGACTGTAAAGATGATTGTACTTGTTTACCAACTACTGATAAAACTGATTGCATGGTGGAAGAGTCTGCACCAATGCCATTACCTAATTGTTTCACTGTGGTAGCAATATTTATCAAGTTATCCAAACCACCTGGTTGATTGGAATTGCTAACCGCACCCAGAATTTGATCAAACAGTCCCATTAATTTTTTCCTGTTGTTTTTAATATCTCCTAATTATTAATAATACAGCAGAATTGAGCAATCAGGAGTCACCGAATAAAATCAAGATCATGATCTTGATGAATGAGAAATTGGGAGAAATATGGTAAATTCTGTACCTTGATTCGAGTCAGAATGAAAAGTAATTTTCCCCTGATGTTTTTTAACGACAATTTCATGGGTAATTGCTAAACCTAAACCAGTCCCAACACCTCTGGGTTTAGTGGTGAAAAAGTTTTCAAATATTTTCTGCTGATTTTCTGGAGGAATACCTGAACCATTATCTATAATTTTAATTAATACCCAGTCATTTTCTTGCCGTTCAGTAGTTATGTTTATTGCTGGTGAAAATTCTGAATTTTGAGCAGATTTTTCTTCTATAGCATCAATAGCATTACTTAAAAGATTCATGAAAACTTGATACAATAATCCTGTATAACCGGTTATTTGGGGAATTTCTCCATAGTTTTTGATAACGCTAATTTTATTTTTAAGGCGATTATTCAAAATTAATAATGTACTATCTAGACAAAAAGGAATATCTAATAATTGTGATTTATTTTCATCTACACGCACAAAATCTTTTAAACTCCGAACAATTTCTTTAGTTCGTTCTGCGCCAATTGTCATAGACTGAAAAAGTTTAGGTATGTCTTCTGCTAAAAATTCTAAATCAATTTCTTCCGCTACAGCTTGCACTTGTGGTGGTGTTTGGGGAATTTCCGATTGATATGTTTTCAGAAGTCTGAATAAATCATCAACATATTTGTGTGCGTGAATTAAATTGCCAGAGATCAAGTTTACAGGATTATTAATTTCATGGGCAATACCAGCTAACATTTGCCCTAAGCTGGACATTTTTTCACTTTGAATTAGTTTAGATTGGGATTCAGCTTGTTGTATTTCTAAAAGATGTTTTACTTGTTGAATTAGGAGATTTAAAGAGTTGGCTAAATCACCTATTTCATCTTGAATATTTATAGATATTTGTAAATCAAAATTTTCTTCATTGGTAACTTTTCGAGCAATATTAGTAACTTCTAAAATTGGTTGAGTAATAATTTTACTGGTGGATAAAGCGAGAATATTAGCTATTAATATGGAAGTTGCCATACTCACAATAATAATCACATATTGTACTTTTAATGCGTGATTGTAAGCTAAACTTGCTGGTTCTTTAGTTTGTTTAATGGTTTCTCCTAGGGTTTCTAAACTGTCAGCAAAGTCAGAAAATTTCTCTACATTTTTAATTTGATATACTTTTAAAATTAACTGCCTTATTTCTGGATTTTTATTTGATTGTACATCCAGTTGAGAAACTTTTTCGACTAATTCTTTGAGTAATTGGATGTAGCTGTTGATATTTTGTTGATATTTTTGACTCCAATCGAACAAATTACCATTTTTCTGGATTTGAGTAAAGTTTTGAAATTTAGTAAATTGAAGTTCTAATTTATCTATTTCTGTGTTTAATTCAGCGATTTCTTTGGGTAACTTGTCTGGTTGATCTAATGTTGCTATAATCTTTTGTTGATGGATGAGAGATCCTAAAATTCCTCTTTGTAAATTATTGAGTAAAATATCTTCTTGATGGACTAAAATTGCTTTTTCTCTGGCTGTTTGAAAATAGCTATTACCTACTAATAACCCTCCAGATGTACCTAAAACTGCTATTCCCAGGGAAAGAGTATACCCCAAGACAATTTTTTGTCTGATTCTCAAAGGAGGGAATAATTTTTTTAAAGAGCTAAAATGTTTAAATTCAGAGATAAAGTTCATATTGTGACTCGGCCTTTAACTTTCCCATGAATTGGGGTGAGACAAAAAATGCGGAATTTAATAGCCGGTCATTAAGAGGTTGTTTGAAAAGTATTATATCAAACCCGTAATCTCCAAAAACCTAACCCCCCTACCCCCCTTCCCTGCAAGGGAATGGGGGTTTTAAAACCTCTCCCCTGGTAGGGGAGAGGTTTGGAGAGGAGTCTGTTTACACATGAAAAACTTTTAAAACATCCTCTAAGGGAACACTGCACACAAACTGAATGTTAGTTTAGCAAAAATTGTGGCTTTTTACTTTCTCGCTGAGAAAAACACTGTATAGATCCTAAATTTTATCATTCATGCCCTTGTCTCGTATTGTTACACTAATTGTTGGCCTGATCGTCATTTTGGCGTTAACCCTATGGCTAATTGATTCTCTTTCCCGGTTGTACTGGCAGTTGTCCTATTCTCCGCTGTTGGGTAATTTACTATTATTACTGCTAGTTTTACTGATTGGTGGTTTAATTGCTGCCTTTGTTTATTATGTATTGGTGCTGCGGAAGGGAGAAGCAAAATCCCGTCGTCAACGCCCAAGAGTGACTTCTGCCCAAATTCCTGCGGCTAAATCTGATGCGGCTTCTTCGACTCTGCAAGCGGTACGACAACAGGTAGCCCAAATTCAAGATGAGGTGACACGTCAAGCTTTGCTAAGTCGCACCAAGGAAATTGAAACGAATTTAGCGAGAGGGGAAATTCAAGTTGTGGTTTTTGGTACGGGTAGTGCCGGTAAAACTTCTCTGGTAAATGCGATTATGGGGCGGATAGTTGGTGAGGTGAATGCCCCAATGGGAACAACTCAGGTGGGAGAAACCTATTGTTTGCGCTTGAAGGGTTTGGAACGGAAGATTTTAATTACTGATACTCCAGGGATTTTAGAACCGGGAGTAGCGGGTACGGAACGGGAACAACTGGCTAGGGCTTTAGCGACGGAAGCGGATTTATTGTTATTTGTGGTAGATAATGATTTACGGCGTTCTGAATATGAACCACTGCGGGGTTTAGCGGAAATTGGTAAGCGATCGCTTTTAGTGCTGAATAAAACAGATTTATACACGGAGACTGATATAGAAGTGATCTTAGCCAGATTGCGGGAACGGGTACGCAGCTTTATTGCTACTAATGATGTGGTAGCGATCGCTGCTAATCCCCAAATAGCCGCATTAGAAACCGGCGAAACCTTCCAACCAGAAGCAGATATTATCCCCTTATTACGGCGCATGGCCTCTATTCTACGCGCTGAAGGTGAAGATTTAGTAGCAGATAATATTCTCTTACAATCTCTGCGCTTAGGAGAAGAAGCTCGCAAACTTATAGACTCTCAACGTCGTCGCCAAGCTGATAAAATTGTAGATCGTTATCAATGGATCGGTGCGGGCGTAGTTTCTGTCACACCATTACCGATGGTAGATTTACTCGCAACCGCTGCTGTTAATGCCCAAATGGTAGTAGAAATTGGCAGGCTTTATGGTTGTGATTTAAACATGGAACGAGGTAAAGAATTAGCCCTATCTTTAGGAAAAACTATTGCTGGTTTAGGTATCGTTAAAGGGGCAATTGAATTATTATCAACGGCTTTGCAACTTAATGTGGCTACTTTTATTGTAGGGAGGGCAATTCAAGGAGTGACAGCCGCATATTTAACCCGCATTGCTGGGAAAAGCTTTATCGAGTATTTTCGTCATGATCAAGATTGGGGTGATGGGGGAATGACAGAAGTTGTGCAACAACAGTTTCAGATTAATCGCCGCGATGAGTTTATCAAAGTTTTTGTCCAAGAAGCGATCGCTAAGGTCGTCAAACCTTTAACTGATACCTTTGCAGAAAAAGAAGATTATAAGTAAAAATACTGAAATAATTATTGAATATTTCACATACTGAATTATTGCCTATAATTCCGGAAAATAGCAGCCGATGTCAGAAAAGATATATAAGGATTTCTGACTAACTAGATCATGACCAACCAGATGATCGGCCAAGTATTACAAGATCGTTACCAAATTGTGCAACCACTTAGTGCAGGAGTGTTTGCACAAACATTTATTGCTGTGGATATGTACCACCCAGAAAAACCCAGATATGTTGTCAAACAATTGAAGGTGAATCACTATCAATCTACTTCCTATTTTGACCACCGGAGATTGCGGTTTTTAACAGAAACTGAAACCCTCAAACATTTAGGTCGTCATCCCCAAATTCCGGAACTTATTACCTGTTTTGAAGAAAATGAGCGGTTTTATTTAGTCCAACAATTTATTCCTGGAGAGTCTTTAGCAGCAGAATTACCTCATGATCCTGAAAGTCATGGTAAATGGAGTCAAGTTGATATTATTAAGTTTCTAGAAGATGCCTTATCTATTCTTGAATTTATTCACTCTCAAGGCTTTATTCATTGTGATATTAAACCAGAAAACTTAATTAGACGAGCTATAGATGCCAGATTAGTATTAATTGATTTTGGCTCAATTCAACCAGTAGACTCTAGTATTGACACAGAATTTTCCATAGATCAAATTCCTGTCACATCATTAGGTTACATTCCCCCAGAACAATTTATTGGTCAAACCCAACCCAATAGTGACCTTTATTCCTTGGGAATAATTGCTATTCAAGCTATTACAGGACTATCTCCCTTAGAATTAGAAATTGATGCTGAAACTAATGAAATTATTTGGTGTGATCATGACACCTCTATCAATGATTATTTAGTTGCGTTCCTCAATCAGATGATCCGCTATCAACACCAAGAACGATTTCAATCTGCCAATGAAGCACTATGGTTACTCAAGCATATAGAATGGGACAATAACCCAGCAGAAATACAAATAGCAGAGTCTCAATTATCTGATAAAACTATTGAAACGACAGATCAAAAATCCCAACCATTACTAGCCGGACTGCGATTAGGTTTATTAATTAATTCGGTTCTACTAGGATTGGGAGTATATTCTTTATTTAACAATTCTCAAGCTTACTCAGCTACAGAAATTTTATATAAAGCCATAGCCAGATATCAATCTGGAGATTTACAAAAAGCCATTAATTTAGCTCGGTCAATCCCCCTTAATAGTAATGTTTATCCAGAAGCTCAAGCTTCAATTGAAGAATGGCAAAACCAATGGCAAAAAGATGCAAAACATTATGTTCTCACTGAAAAAGCTTTAAAAGAACGACGATGGAGAGACGTATTATATCATGCACCTAAAGTTCCAATTAATTCATATTGGCAATCGAAAATTCAGCCCCTAGTTGCACAAGCAAAATTAAATATTGAAGCCCAAACACAATCCTTATTAGCCAAAGCTTATGCAAAAGCCGAGGAGAGAGATTTCTCAACAGCTTTATATTATCTACAGCAAATACCTGAAGAAAGTTCTGCTGGTGCTATGGTTAAACAGAAATTAGCTGAGTACAATCAAAAACGTCAAGTTAGATCAGGATACTATTTATATCAAGCTCACAATCAAGCCTCTATAGGTAACTTTTTCGCAGCAATTAAACTACTGGAAAGAGTTCCTAAAGATGCTGAAGTCTATGCACAAGCAAGAGTCAAACTAGAAGAATATTCCCACAAGTTACGTCTACGTAATCAGCAACAAGAATTAGCTATCCTAAAAACAGTTCCCCTTGCTGAAAGACAAAACACTCCTATTCAGCGGAGAGTATCTCTTCAACCAGAAGATTATTTACAGGAAGTAAATATTCGTAATTAAGCTGAGAAATGGGGAATAGAAGATAATTTTACCAATTCCCCCCATGGTTATTTTACGTTGTTGCATTGCTATTCTGGTTACGCGAATGTCTTTGTGCGATAATTCCGACTTGCAGAATCCCTCGGTTTACAACTGGGGGTATTTTTTTATCTATTCAATTAGACGGAAATAAATTAAATTTAAACTTTCCTATAGACAGAGACAATCTTCTAAAGATCAAGTTAGATTTACAGTTGAACTAGTCCACATTCCAATGTCTTTAATCATAGCCTCCAGTTATTTTTTAGGCTGGAGGTGATTCTTTATAAATCTTTGCTGCATCTCTATTTGATCATTGAAATACTTTTTCTAGATTATCCTGTTCTTTTTGTAATAAAGTGGTAATTTGTGTATACTCATTAAGTAATTCTGACTGCTAATGTAAATACTCCTAATACTGAACCAACTACTAACAAATATGAGAACAAAAAGCGATATTTAATTATCCACAACATTAGTTATTTCCTAAACGATATCCTATCCCATAAACAGTGTCGATAATTTTTTCAGATGCACCCACCACTTTTAATTTTTTGCGTAAATTATTGATGTGAGTTTTAACAGTATCTTCCCCAGAAATTTTATCAAATTCCCATAATTTATCTAAAAGAGATGTACGAGTTAAGACTGTTTTAAATCTTCGGCTAAGGGTTTAGCAATCCGTTGATCATCTTCTACAAGTAATATTTTCATGTTAATCGCCAGATTAGCTCTAAAAGAATTTATTTTAACAAAGTAGAAGTAGCATTAATAATAATTTGTGCCGAACCCGTGAAAAATTCTCTTTGGATATTTTTGGGAATATCACTAGGTTGATGGTAATGAGGACTACGTAAATTAGCGGTATCTGTTACCAGCAAAGCCCCTATTCCTTGATACCAAAACGGAGCATGATCACTGCGGAGGGTATCTGGTGTTAATAAACCTTTGAAGGGAATCGGTACTTTGAGGATTTTTGGTAAATTCTCACTAGAGTTGGCAAAAGTATTTAATAAATTTAAGTGTTCTACATCACCAACTACTGCTAAAAAATCTCCCTTGTCGCTAAGTGGTGTTACAGGCAAACCAGCGGGATATTTTTGACAGCCAGAAGTGTAACAAGCATAACCCACCATATCCATAATAATTACGCCTTGAAGATTTTGTAAATGGGCTGGTTGGTTGACAAAAGCTTTACTTCCTAAAAGTCCTGTTTCTTCTTGATCAAAAAATGCTAATTGTAATGTTTTTGGTGTGGAAATAGCAGTAAAAAGTCTGGCGATTTCTAATACTACAGCTATACCAGTGGCGTTATCATCTGCACCAGGAGAGGACTCAACTGTATCATAATGGGCAGCCACCAAAATTGTCCCAGTGGTTTTATTTGTTCCCAGTTTTTGGGTAAAAATATTCATACCGGCAGTAAACTTTTCTAACTTAGGTTTCCAGCCAAATTTGCTCAATTGATTTGTGATATATGTACGGGTACGCAATCGCTCCATTTTTGAATACCGCCGAAAATTCAACTTTTGAACATGAGCAAAAAGTTGATCACCATCAACCAATAGAGTATTATTTACCTTCAGGGGTTTTAACTGGGGTTGAGACTGTGGTACAGGAGCATTTTTAACTATCGGAATCATTTCAGATTGCTCAAAAAAACTTCCCATACCTATAAACACTATTATCCCTACCAGCACCCATGGCCATTTTTTGATCATGATTTAAACCCACCTAGAGGAAATAAAATATCCTAACTACACCAAGTTTGACAGCTTGTCTTTTGACATCAACATGATGATAAGAGATGTAAAAGGTATACTGTCCCAATTGCCAATTCCCACTTCCCATCATCAATATGCTAGATTTATTACTCATAACGCTTCTGGGGTTTCTGGGCAGTTTTGGACATTGCTTTGGGATGTGTGGACCCCTGACTGTTGCTTTTTCTCTGTCCAAGCAGCAGGAAAATCCGAGTTGGCAACAGCAATTAAAATTTCATACATTACTAAATTTAGGGCGAATGTTAAGTTATGCCTTCGTCGGTGCTGGTATTGGCGCACTAGGATCGGTATTAGTAGAAGGTGGACAACTGGCGGGAGTTGGTAGTGATTTGCGGCGGTGGATAGCTATTATTACAGGTATAATGCTGATTTGGTTTGGTTTAGGGCAAGTTAAACCCGATTTTTTACCGCATATACCCCTATTACACCCCATATTAAAAGGGAATTTACACAACCGTCTGAGTGCGGCCATGCTGAAATTATCTGCACAAACTCAATGGTGGACACCGGCACTTTTAGGCATGACTTGGGGATTCATGCCCTGTGGTTTTTTATATGCGGCTCAAATTAAAGCTGCGGCTACAGGGAATTTGTGGCAAGCTACAGCAACAATGTTAGCTTTTGGAATTGGCACACTACCCATCATGTTGGGCGTAGGTGTTTCCACGGCATTAATTAGTCAAGATCGGCGGAGTCAATTATTTCGCTTGGGTGGGTGGGTAACTCTGATTATTGGTGCTATTACCCTATTGCGGACGGGGGATACGATGACAGACTATAGCGGACACGCTGCCTTAATTTGTTTAAATCTCTCATTGATTGCCCGGCCTGTGAATAGTTTTTGGTCTGCACCTCTGCGTTACCGTCGGGCGTTGGGCGTTGGGGCTTTTGTGCTTTCGGTAGTACATACTATCCATAATCTTGAACACTCACTAGACTGGAATCTTACCGCTTTTTGGTTTTTACCGTTAGAATTTCAGTGGGGAATGAGTGCAGGGGCTGTGGCTTTGGTATTAATGCTCCCTGCGGCTTGTACAAGTTTTGATGTTATGCAAAAGTCATTAGGTAAACATTGGCGGCATATTCATCTTTTGAGTGTACCAGCTTTGTTATTGAGTGCTATTCATACGGTTATGATTGGTTCTCATTATCTGGGGGCTGTAAGATTAAGTTGGCAAAACCAATTAGCAGCCGTGTTACTGAGTCTAATTACCTTAGCTGTATTGTTGATCCGTTCGCGGTATTCTTGGTTATATTTACGTCTAGAAAAATTTTATGTTCCTCCCAATAAATCGCGGTAAATTAACTATTTCTCCTGCACACAAAATCAAGTATCTATTATTAGTTTTATTTGGTTTAATAGTTACTACAAATACTCAAGTTTTAGCCCATACGGTGAAAATATCGGCAGATGTTGGTGCTACTATCCATATAGAACCTAATGATAATCCTCGCGCTGGAGAAGTTACTCAAGCTTGGTTTGCCCTGACTCGGAAAGGTGGTAAGGTAATTCCTTTAAAGGATTGTAATTGTCAATTGGCTATTTATGCTGAACCTCATGCAGTGGGAGAACCAGCATTACTTGAACCTCCATTAAAACCTATTCAAGCTGAACGTTATCAAGGCATTCCAGGGGCAGAAGTAACTTTTCCCAAACCAGGGGCTTATCAGTTGCAATTAAGTGGTAAACCTGTGAATGAAGGAAGTTTTAAACCTTTTGAGTTAAAGTTTGTTGTCACTGTGGCTACAGGAAAGAATATAGATACTCTTCAATCTAGGCCAAGTGTAAATGAGAATCAGCAAGGAACAACAATTGGATTAGCACAACCTTTGATTTGGTTGGGAATTTTGCTGCTGTCTGGAGGGATTTTAGTTTTCTTGGTGCAAACAATGAAGAAGAATAATTAAAGTTAGTCTTTTTTGGCAGTTAACTGAATACTTGGATTTGGTAAAAATGTATATCTCAGATATAATCCTAACCACACAAATCCGATAATTAACAAAGTCCCAATTCCCACAAAATTCGGCAACCAAAAAACTACCTCTACATGATTTATAGCCCCTGCTTTAATTGTCCATAGCAGTTGATTACCATGCTTTTCTGGTTGGATAGCATTTTCATCATTTTCAATATTCTTGACTCCCCAAGGTGTCTGTAGGCTAAAGTCCAGATTGACAATAGAACTATCACCTTTAGTGGTCAGCATAGCCAAAGAACGCAAATCTAAATCATAAACTAAATGATTTCTGGAAAATAGGAAAAAATTCGTATCTTCTGCCACTAAAGTTGAAGTAATATTTGATATTCCCGAACCATTACCATCTTCATCAGTTCGAGTATTAAAAAAGCCAGTGAATTTTTCTTGTAATTCCTTTGCACTGGTAAAGGGAATTTTAACAACGATTTCTGATGGTGAAATTCTCTCCGTTGAACCTGCTAATTGTCGCGCTCGTTGTTCTAAAGTTTTTAACCATTGTGATAGATAATCACTACTAAAAATAGTGATTTTTTCCGATAATTTAATATGTTGTACTAATTCACCATTATTAGTGCTGTTAAAGTTGACTCCTAAATCATACTTTACACAACCAGATAATAGTAATGAAGAAAAAATTACCATAAATACAATAGGTTTGATTTTGGTAAATTTTCCAATTTTCCTAATTAAAAAAAACACAGATTTGCTTAATTGCAATATCATCTTAATGAAAGTGAATACATTCATGACTAAATTTCTCCTTATTTACTAAAAACTTAACCAAACTAAATAGGAAATTGTTAAACCAATAGCAATTAAAGCTACCCAAACAAAATTATTATCTTTAGTATTGACTGTATTCAGGTCAATATATTCTCGTTCTCCAGGTTTTTGTTTAAATGTAGATTTTTTAGATTGAGAAGTGACAACTATTTTGGATTTGTGATCAGAAGTTATGTCCAAATCGGGAATTTCTGTCATCAATTCTTTAGGTCTGTTAAGTTTGGGCGCTTTTAAAATATATAGTAGGCGCTTTGCTTGTTGACGAATTTCATAATGGGGATGACGAAGGAGTTGTTGACAAAGATTTATCGCTTCTTCCGAACGTCCCGCAGCTTCATAAGCATTCACCAACCAAATTTCGATTTCACCAGCAAATTGGGTATTTTTTTCTAATAGGGTGCTGGCTGTTTCTAGATTTTCTACAGATTTCCGATATTGACCATTTTCAAAAGCAGTTGTCCCCATTTGATAATGAGATTTAGCAAGTTCTAAATTTTCTGTGGTCATTAGTCATTAGTCAGTTGTCAGTTGTCAGTAGGGGCGAAGCATTTGGAAGATAAATTATCGATCATTGCCAAAAATAGTTCTCCAAATGCTTCGCCCGTACAGTTGTTATTTGTCAGTAGGGGCGAAGCATTTGGAAGATAAATTATCGATCATTGCCAAAAATAGTTCTCCAAATGCTTCGCCCGTACAGTTGTCAGTTGTTACTCAATAACTTGAATTTTAACTTACCGCAGATTGTAGGTAAATGAAATTTTACCAATGAATCCTATAGGGGTTTAGCAATGCTAAACCCTTCCGAATTAATTTTGCTGTAACTTGTCCCCAATCTCGATTATTGTTTCGACTGATGAGAACCGAGAATCATTGTCCCAATTCCCACATCTGTAAATACTTCTAACAGTAAAGCATGAGGAATCCGCCCATCAATTATATGTGAAGCCTTGACTCCTTGAGCAAGCGATCGCACACAACAATTCACTTTAGGAATCATCCCTCCACTGACTATACCATCAGTAATTAATTGCCGCGCTTCCCGAATATCCACTTTCGGAATTAAAGTAGAAGGGTCTTTATAATCTCTTAAAATTCCTCTGGTATCAGTCAGCAAAATTAACTTTTCCGCGCCCAAAGCTGCGGCTATTTCCCCCGCTACCGTATCCGCGTTAATATTATAAGCCTGTCCAGTTTCATCAGCAGCCACGCTGGAAACAACGGGAATATAGCCATTACTAGCAAGTGTTTCTAAAATTTTGATATTGACATTACTAACTTCCCCCACAAACCCAATCCCTTCATCACCTTGAGGACGAGCCGTAATTAAGTTACCATCCTTACCACAAAGCCCTACAGCCATCCCTCCAGCTTGGTTAATCAAAGCGACAATTTCTTTATTTACCCGCCCCACTAACACCATTTCCACTACATCCATTGTTGCTGCATCAGTAACACGCAAACCATTTTTAAATTGCGCTTCAATTCCTAACTTGCCTAACCAACTATTAATTTCTGGACCACCACCATGCACTAGAATAGGCCGCAAGCCAACGCAAGATAAAAAGACCACATCACGAATAACTTTATCTTTGAGGTTACTATCCTTCATGGCTGCGCCACCGTATTTAACCACAACGGTACGACCAGCGAATTGTTGAATGTAAGGTAGTGCTTCGCTGAGAATTTCTACGCGATTAGCTTCAGCTTGCCTGATATACTCTATATCATTAATCATGTTATTACCCAAGTTGCTAGTTATCTAGTTTATGGGATAACTAGCAACAAGAGTTAATCAGCTATGGTGATAGGAGCAGGGGGAAATATTTATTCCCTATTCCCTATTCCTAAGAGAGTTGAAACAAGAAAGTGACTAAATCTCCTTTACCCAAGCTGATGCGATCGCCTGGACGGAGGCGATGTCTGTTTCCAGGTAACAGAGGTAAGTTATTGACATAAGTACCATTGGAACTACCTGCATCTTCTAGATAACAAGCATCTCCCTCAATCCGAATGTCTGAGTGAATCCGCGAAACAATTTCCGAATTTGGGAACCCAGAAACATCTATATCGGGAGGAATACGATCATTCGGCTTACCAATATGCACAACCGAGAGATTTTGTGGTAATTCTATTTCTTGGTTAGCTTGAACATGGAATAACCGTGCTACTACCTGTTGCAATTGGGTATTTGCCACCTTTACTTGTGGTGCGGCTGGGGCTACTTCAGGAACTGTGAGGGGATCGATCTGAGGTACATAAGCAGGAGGAATATAAGCTTCCGGTTCTGGTGCTACAGGCGCAGGTGGGGCTGTCAGCACAGGCGGAATATAAATTTCTGGTTCAGGTGCTACCGGTGCAGGGACAGAAGGAATATAAACAGCTTGTTCCTGAACTACAGATGCGGGTGTCAGTACAGGGGGAATATAAACTTCTGGTGCTGGTGTGACAGAAGGAACATAAACAGCTTGTTCCTGAACTACAGCCACCGGTGCAGGGGCGGGAATAGCGCTAACAGGAGGATTGGCGGCGGGCGCAATTTCTAAAGCATCGGGCTGTAACAGTTGCATCATCAGGTCAGGAGCGACCACTGGCGCTGGTTGTACAGGCTTAATCGCAATAGTTGGGGACACTGCGGGAGTAACACCAAAATGGAGATTGTAACCGCACTGACCACAGAAAGCGGCATCTGACTGTACAGTTGCTCCACAATTAGGACAACTAGCTGTAGCTGGTAACGGCGTATAACAAGCTTCACATTGAACAGCGCCGTCTGGGTTGGGATGATTGCAATTAGGGCAGACGATCATGGATTTAAGCCTTAGTGAAGGTCGTTGTAAAAATATTACTGACAAGCACATAAGTAACTTTAGCGTTTAATGCTAACAATTACTTAGAGTGAGAACAAGTTGATCATTGGTGATTATTCTTAATTATCTAAATCATCCAAATCTCAAGAATCATAGTTAGTGTTGAAGTTCCAAACCAGCGGCTGCGTCTAACAACCAGTAAAGTTCTCCCTGGGGTTTAATTAGCCGAGATGGATAGACGAAATCATCTGCCACCGGTGCGAAAATTTGGGCTAAAGCCGGTCTTTTGTTAGCACCAGCAGCCAAAAAAATCACACTGCGAGCCGCGTTAATAAATGGGTAAGTAAAGGTGATGCGGAGATTATCATCTTTATTACCAACAGTGATTAGGCGATCGCACACCTTGAGAGCTTTCGTGTGGGGAAACAAAGATGCAGTATGGGCATCATCACCCATTCCCAGTAAAACTACATCTAATGCCGGGAACTCTCCCGATATAGAATTAAAAAATGTTTGGAGATGCTGGTTATACTTAGCTGCATCCACCTCTGGATTAGCCGACAAGGTGGGGATAGCATGAATATTCGTCTGGGGAATAGCAACCTGATTTAACCATGCCCGCCGCGCCATCAGTTCATTGCTATCAGGGTGATCTGCCAGAACATAACGCTCATCTCCCCAGAATACATGAATTTTATCCCAAGGCAACTTTTGATTAGCGATGGCTTCATACAACGGTTTTGGTGTGCTGCCACCTGATAAAGCGATTGTAAATTGTCCCCGTTCACTAATAGCAGTTTCCACTTTCGACAGGATCAATTCTAGCGCCCGTTGGACGAGTGCCGATACACTGGAGTGGACTTCAACAGTTTTGTTCATGGCATTATCATTACATAGCTTGTTTCTTGGCAATACCATAGCGAACTTTTGACAATTTTCCGCTTTAACTCTGGAAACTTTTAATATCATCAAGTTAAGCCGGAAATTATCGTCCTCTACCTTCTTTATCATTATTTGTGGTTGGTTGTCAGTAGTCAGTTGTACTAATCGCTGATCATCACCGCAGGGGATGGTTGAGAGAAATAAAGGATACAGGGGTAAATAAACAAAATAGCCTGGGAATCAATTCCCAGTCTAATAGCAAAAGTCGGCTCAAGCCGACTAGAAGATTTTCATATAATTGTTGAAACGCTAATTAAACCAAGATGATGAACAAATGGTAGAAAATCTTTATCACTAAATAAAAGTGGGCTTTGGTTTTCAATACAAAAAGTTGCAATAATTACATCAGCAGTTTTGCGGATAGTAATACCACGTTTACGGAGAAATCTATAGTTATCAACACTTTTGAGAGCAATCTCCAAACCTAACATTTCAAAAATTGTTAGAGAGGTTAGTAATTCTTTGGCTGTTTGATATTCTGTATCTGAGCGAAAACCTTGCAAAACCTCAGTTAAAATGAGATCACCAATAGCAATTGCTTCTACTCCCAAAAGTTGATCTAGCTTATTAGTTTCTGGTATTTCTGTTCCATTAAAATAGTCTATCCACACACTTGAATCTATAATAATCATGAGTTTGTTCTCATTTCTTCAAGATTGTCTTCCCATTTAAGTTTTCCTCGATATTCTTTAATTTTTTCTTGTTGCTTAAGTATCCTTAACTGGTGTATTTCTTGTTGAAAATTACTCCAATAATTAAACTCTTCATTCCCTACAGTTTCATGATGATATGCAGCCTTCTCATGACATCCACGTTCTACCAGAGTCAGTAAATTATTCACAACATCGGCAAAATTATGATCATTAGGCAAATTGTCAACAAGTGTGCGGTAGATTTTTTGTTCTAATTCAGTGTCCATAAACGTTCCCTCATTGCTAAATATTTACACCTAATGAAAATAAATATCCTTAATCCTACTATAATATAGGTTGCTCAAACAGTAGCAAAGCCAAGATAAAATCCATAATAAAAATTGCCACCCAAGTAGTGACAACTGCTGTTGTGGCTGACTCTCCCACTTCCTTTGCACCTCCTTGAGTTGTCAGTCCCCAATTACAGCCATTAACAGAAACTATAGCCCCAAAAATTAACCCTTTAAGTAAAATAATAAAAATATCTGATGGTAATAAAAACGCTCTCACCGATTCTAAAAATGTTTCGGGAACAACTTGATAAAATTGTGCAGCCGCAAAAGCCCCGCCAATTATACCTGTGACTACAGCAAAAATCATCATTACAGGCATCATCAAACAGCAAGCAATGACTCTAGGTAAAACTAGATAATCAATCGGATCTGTTCTGAGCATATATAAAGCGTCAATCTGCTCCGTCACCCGCATTGCCCCTAATTCCGCAGCAAAGGCTGAACCAACTTGTCCAGCGATAATACTAGCAGTAAGAATCGGCGCTAGTTCTCGACAAAATGCTAAAGCAAATGCACCTCCAACACTATCTACAGCCCCAAATCTCACTAATTCCCTAGCGGTTTGAATAGTGAAAATCATCCCCGCAAAACCGTTAACTAGCAAGACTGGAGAAATAGAAGCCGGGCCTGCCGTTACCATATGTTCTAATATTTTGCGATAGTAGGTTTTTCCGCGCAGGAAATGCAATAGAATTTGACCGAACAACAGAAATGATGACAAACAGCGAATTATCCAAGATTGTTCTAAATTTCTTTTTGGTTGCAAGCAGTTTACGGCCACTAATTGAATTTTGGTACTTGGGAATTATGACAACTTAACCTTCGATAAACAAAGTATTCCAATCACTAATTGCATTTCTTTGAGCAGTTAATAATTGCTGGATACCTTGTTCAGAAAAATCTAGCATTTGATTTAATTGTTCACGGCTAAAACTACCTGCTTCGGCTGTTCCCTGAACTTCAATAATTTCCATTTTATGATTCATAACTACGTTAAAATCCACATCTGCGGCTACATCTTCAACGTAGTTAAGATCCAAAAATGGTTCACCCTCCAACAAGCCTACAGAAACTGCTGCTATTTGTCCACATAAAGGCGATCGCTCTAAAACTCCCTGCTGCAATAATTGAGAAATAGCATGAGCCAAAGCCACAAACCCCCCTGTAATTGCCATTGTCCTCGTTCCTGCGTCCGCTTGTAATACATCTGCATCCACAGTTAGCGTCCGTTCTCCTAAAGCCTCAAAATCCAAGGCAGCCCTTAAACTCCGCCCAATTAAACGCTGAATTTCCTGTGTTCTGCCCGATAATTTCATTAATTCCCGTTCCTGGCGTTTCTGGGTAGCAGAAGGCAACATTCTATATTCAGCCGTCAACCAACCCTTACCACTACCAGTTAAAAATCTAGGTACTCCTTCCGCAACGCTGACGGTACACAGAACTTGAGTATCACCACATTTAGCTAAAACAGAACCAGGTGCAAAGCGGGTGAAATTAGGATAAAAACTATGGGGACGGAGTTCACAGGGGGTTCTCCCGTCAGGACGTTGCCAAGTCATTGAAGTTGCCTTTTGAATTTTTGCTTACTGCCTTATACATTAACTCAGGGTGACTGAGGAATGAGTATTTGTAAAAGTCAGATCCCCGACTTCTTCAAGACGTTGGGGATCTTGTTGTTCACATCTTATTTAAGATTGCTATAGCTTATTTTGGCGTTTTAACTCTTCCAGAGTTGATTCTTTGATGGGAAAATTCAATTTAAACTTATTTTTAGAATTGAATTCGAGATATTTTTCCCAAGCTAATAATGCTTCTTCATCACGCCCACAGCTTTCTAATTTTCCAGCTTTTACAGCCCATCCCCAAGCATCCTGCGGATAAGATTCGGTGTATGTTTCCATAGCTTTTAATTGTTCTTTATCCGATGAAGACAACATTAGTTGTAAAATTTGTTCTCGTTGCAAAGTTTTTTGCAGGAAAAGATTATGAGGATTGAGTTCAATTGCTGTCTGTAAAGCAGAGATTATTTCTGCATAGTCTCCAAATGGTTGCAATTTGTTCAGCATGACTGCTTTCCCTTCCCATGAAACAGCATTTTTCGGATCTAGTTTAATGGCTCTTTCGTACATTTTTAGTGCAGTTTTAGGTGAGCGTTGTTCTAATAATCGACCTGCTATTTGAAAGATTGATGCTGGTTTATAGATTAGATAAACAAGACCCGCAATCAGCAGACATAATGCTATATACCAGCGGTCTAACAAGTACCAACCACTCATACTGAAGGTATTAGAAATTCCCAAAGCCAACATGAGAACAAAAGGTACAATAATGACTAAACTACTTATTGAGATAAACGGTAAAACAAAGCAGATAAATAATAGTCCTATCAGGGATGCAATGCCACTGCGATCTTGTAACCTGGATGGTAACCAAACAGAAATAATTCGATAACCATCTAATGGCGGAATTGGCAACAAATTAAACAGCGCAGTCACAAACTGCAAATTAATGAAAGCAGCAATAAAGGTTAAAAACCAGTAAGGAAAGTTCCAGGCAAGGCCAATATGAAATATGGGAACTAATATTAATCCAAATAGTAGACTAGCAATTGGACCGGCTGCGGCTGTAGCACTTGCCCACAAACGATTCCGAATCTGATCAAATTCAATATATACTGCTGCACCAGGTAAAGGTATTCCACCGATTAGCAAGAAGAATGCAGGTAGGATGATAGTAGCTAAAGGATGGATATATAGGCGGGGATTGAAGCTTAAATAACCTTTGTCTTTAATGGAATGATCGCCACCCCAATAGGCTACAATCGCGTGTGCAAATTCATGACAGCTAATAGCAACAATCCACAACAAACACGCCAGAACTGAAATCAGGAGTATTATTCTAGCTGGATAGAACTGTCTGAGTGAGTCTTCGTTGATGATGTATTGTGGAATTATTTTACCCCCACGAGTGATGTAAAAAGATTGATCAAATTGATCCCAATGTTTATCTATTTTATATTTTCTTTTAGCTTGAGCAATTCCGTATGAATCAAATCGTTCACAACTTATAAATTGAGGTTCGATAGCGAATTTACCAGTTTTGTCAATATATCCACACTTGTCGTCTTTGCTAACAACTGCAAGCCCACTGGAAAAGCGATATGGCATTACATCCCTTGGCATAACTCTATCGGGATACTCTTTAAATTTTGTTCTCAAGAAGTCATCGAGATTTGGGTCAAACTCTGGTTTAATTACAACTTTGCCAGTTTTGTCAATAAAACCAATCTTGCCATTAGAAACTATCAAACCACGTTCTTCAAAGAAGCTATCGGCAAAATCGAATTGTGGGCTAATAATAAACTTGCCTGTTTTGTTAATGTAACCCCATTTTTTGTCTACTCGGACGGCTGCTAATCCTTGTGAAAAATTTTGACAACCATCAAATTGTGGTTTGATGACAACTTTTCCTTGTTTATCCTGAAAACCACATTTTGATCCTATTGAATATACAGATGAATCTTCAGATATTGCTACCACAGGATAAACATCACGTTTTTCTTGCCAAGCCCGCCACGGTATTTCAATAATAGCCATTTCTTCCTGAAATTCTTTAGCTAACTGAGGCCGATTGTACGAGCTGCCTACTAGATGACCCGATTTATCCCAATAATAGATTATGGGTATGGGATCACCGATGTTATCTATCAAACTCAAACCTATGCCTTGAAAAAACTGAATTGGGTACTTGTTTACAGGCTGGATAATCCATTTGCCTTCTGGGTTGATCACACCCCATAAATCCCCAACTTTAACAGTTGCTACACCACCAGAAAATTTCTGAACTTCATCAAATTGATATGGAATTACTAATTTTCCATTTTGATTGATAAATCCCCATTTTCCATTCAGTGTAACACCTGCCAAGCCTTCTGAAAAAGAAGTTGATAATGTATCGTATTCATCGTATTCACCACTATGTTTGTCTATCACTCTTGGTAATATGACGCCAGATTCATGCTTCCTAGAATTTGATTCATCAACAATTTTGTTCGGCAAGATAATACTCATCTGACCTTTAAGGTTTACAAAACCCAATTTGTCTTTGACTTTAACAGGTGCAAATCCTTGAGAAAACTTTTCTGCCCTATCAAATTGAGGATAAATAACCAACTCTCCGACTTGGTTCATATATCCATATCCATAGGAAGAAACTATGGGATATAGGTTTTCAGTTTTTGATATGTGAATAATGGGGAAAGCGATCGCACCTACCAATGCCAGCAATAATAAAATCAGCAGCCAAGACCTTTTCTGAAATACCATTAGTATATATTCTCCTCAGCATTGTATAGATGTAACAACCAACTTTATCTACTATCCAGTAATATACAATACATTATGTTAGGATGGGTCATTGTAGAAATGTTCAAAGTATTCAGATCCTCGACTTCTTCAAGAAGTAGGGGATCTTATAGCCCATCATAATTAATGGGATGACGTTGCCAAGCCATTGAAATTGCCTCAGAATTTTGACTTACTGCCTTATACCTTAACGGTGATCAGGGAAAAATTGAAAATTATACTTATTATCTATTCCCTAATAAAGTTAAAATATTTTGCTGTACTTGTTCTGGAGACTGATCACCATTAATAGTTAATAACCGCCGCCGCCGATCATAGTATTCTAAAATTGGAATAGTGCGATAGCGAAGCGCTCCGTAGGAATCATAAAATAACTCTATCCGACGTTGGACAATTTCCGGTTGATCGTCAGGGAGTGAACGCCCTAACGAACGATTAACCATGACTACTGCGGAAACTTGTAGATAAATTGCCCAATCGAGATTTTGCCCTAAATCTTCTAACAAAAAATCTAATTCTTCACATTGAAAAGCAGTTCTTGGATAACCTTCTAAAATCCAACCATTATTTAGGGCTTGCTTGAGACGGACTTTAATAAATTCAATCATCATTTCATCTGGAACTAACTCTCCATCTTCCAAATAAGGTTTAGCTTCCATAACTAAATCATTTAATTCACCATAGGCACTATTTTGACTATTTCCATATATGGCTTCTCGTAAAGTTTCACCGGTAGAAACCAAGGGAACATCAAAAAACTTACCAAGCCTTTGGGCTTGAGTGCTTTTTCCTGCCCCTGAACCCCCTAAAATTACTAATCTCACCACAACTTAACCCTCATATATAAAATTCACTATTTTTGCAGGATATTTTGTTATAGCAATCTTAAATCATTTGTAGAAAAAATATCTCTAAATCAGTGAAAAAGTTAAAACTAAATATCAAGGCGGTTTTAGTTATGAATACTGCTGTATGATAACTATATGTTTTGCTATCAGCGAAGATTTGCATTTAATTGTAAGTCGTTAAATTTATAGTGAGTTTTTAAACTTTGCCTTATGGTTGCCCAACTAGAAACCCCAGGTCTAAATTCGACTCTCAGCTTACCATATTCCGTAGAAGGACTATTGCAAGTTTTTACTAGTTCCCAGCGGAGCTTTTTTACGAGCGTCATGGCACAAGCACTGAGAATTGCTGGACAAGGTACACCAGTATTAATAGTCCAATTCCTCAAAGGTGGTATTCGTCAAGGACATGAACGACCTACCCAAATGGGAAAACATTTAGACTGGATTCGCTGTGATTTGCCTCGTTGTATTGATAATTCAGATTTAGATGAATCGGAAAATCAAGCTTTACAAGAACTTTGGCAACATACCCAAAAGGTAGTTAATGAAGGTAAGTATTCTTTACTGGTATTAGATGAGTTGAGTTTAGCGATTAATTTCGGTTTAATTCCTGAATCTGAGGTTTTAGAGTTTCTTTCTCACCGTCCTCCTCATGTTGATATTATTCTCACAGGTTCTCAGATGCCAACGTCTCTTTTAGATGTGGCAGACCAAATTACAGAAATTCGTCGCAGTCATCAACCTTAAGTATTAAGATATCCTAGTAACTTGGTTTAAATTATTTGTGAACTTGTGATTAAAAACGACATCTGGATTACCGAAATGGCTCAAAAAGGCATGATTTCGCCTTTTGAGTCGAGTTTAATTCGTCATTCTGAAGAACTACCTGTAATTTCATTTGGACTTAGTAGCTTTGGCTATGATATCCGACTATCAGCAGAAGATTTCCGTATTTTTAGACATATTCCCGGAACTGTCGTAGATCCTAAGCATTTTAATCCAGAAAACTTGGAAGCAACAAAACTTCATCAAGATCCTAATGGTAGCTACTTCATCCTTCCAGCACACTCCTATGGTCTTGGGGTTGCGCTTGAAAGGCTAGAAATACCGGATAACATTACAGTAATTTGCATAGGAAAAAGCACTTATGCGCGTTGTGGTATAATTGCAAATGTAACTCCTGCTGAAGCAGCTTGGCGCGGTTATTTGACTTTAGAATTATCTAATGCGTCCAGTGCTGACTGTCGTATTTATGCCAATGAAGGAATAGTGCAGTTGATGTTTTTGGAAGGAGCGCCTTGTGCTGTAAATTATGAAGCACGTCAGGGTAAATATCAAGACCAATTAGGTGTTGTAACTCTAGCTAAGGTTTAAATTTAATGTAAAATTTAGAGTTTAATTTTGAGCTAGAGAATAGGGAGATTAACAAATGTCAGTGCTTACAAATACCGATTTGAGAAGAATTTTATGTTATGACGAAAACCAGTGGCATGAAAAACCACTATTAATTGAGGATGGTTCAGATGATTGTATTACACCTATGGGCTATGATTTAAGGGTAGGTGGATTTTACAAAAGATTAATTGGCAAGCCAAACCTCGATACTTTAGATGAAGGAAAGTCAATTGAAATCAAGCCTGGAGATATAGCTTTAATTAGTACATACGAAAAGTTGAAGATGCCAAAGGATGCTTCAATTTCAGCTTTAATATTATCAAAAGTATCACAAGTTTCTCGTGGACTATCCAATATATCTACAAAAGTTGATCCAGGCTGGGGAGAAGGTGAACTATTAATACCAGTACAAAATTTTTCAAAAGATGTTATTACACTAAGATATAAAGAGAAATTTTGTACTATAGTATTTTTTAATAATGAATCACCAGCTTCTCCTGCATACAAACCAAGTTCAAGCAGGGCGAAATTTTTTAACTTACTTTCTCAGACCAATAGAGCATCCTTAGTAAAAGATTTTCAGCTAGGCTTAGTATCTATCTTGATAATAGGAATAGCAGTTACTATGGGCTATTACTATTTTGGTAATTCCCCCGGTTTTGGAGTTACAGTAACAGCAGGTATAGCAATAGAAAGAGTAGCTTCAGTTATAGCTTCGAGATTGATAGGTAGAAGATAATTAGAATATAATGAGTGAAGCTGTTTTAGATCAACAACAAGTGATAAAAAGAAACATTAGTCAATTATTGTCACAATTGACTAATACCTATCAAAATACACGTAGCGAAAGGAAGGAAATTGTGACTCAGTTTCCTCCAGAGAATGAAGAGTTTTCACTATTAGAAGAAATTGAACTTTTAACAGTAAATTTAAGAGGTTATGCTAGTCAAATTGCAGTCACTAGTCAAGTAATTAACAAAGATGAGGTAATTTCTCAATTACAAGCAATGCGAGTTTTTAGTGTTTCCCAAGTTGGTCAATTTTACTTTAACAATAATGGCAAGTATGAACAAATAAAAAATTACATTAGGATGTTGGATTACTTGCGGTTACTATTGTTAGAATATTTGCAATCTCTTTAAAAGTTAAAAATCAAGTTAGATTCTTTTGTAGGCCACATTTCGCACCCGCACTGTCACGTTCTTTGAACGGAGATAATATTATGAGTCGCTCCCGAATTATTCAGCCTGGTCAAAGTTACACTTTTAGTAAATACTTTGAATTACCATTTTCTCCTGAAGATATTTTGGCGGAACTTGGTTGTGTTTATCAACGTAAAAGGCTAAAATTACCAACGACTGAATCAACACCTCGCTATATTAAAGAATTGCACCGAGTAATTGAACGTAACCTACAACGGGTCAAATTACTAAGTGAAGATGCCCGTAAACAAGCAATCATAGCGCCGATTCTTTTAGAGGTTTGTGAAATTACAGAAACTCAATTAAATATTGAATATCCTATTAGCGTTAGTGACCAATTAAAAGGTAGTTTAGATTATTACATTAATAAAAGTGAAAGTTTATTAGTTATTGAGGCTAAACAAGCGGATTTGAGTAGAGGATTTACACAATTAGCTGTTGAATTGATTGCGCTTGACCAATGGATAAATTCGGAAAAACCTATGCTTTATGGAGCAGTAACGACTGGTGAAGATTGGCGATTTGCTATCTATAAACGTCAAGAAAAAGAAATAATAGAAGACATAAAATTATATCGAGTTCCTGAAGAATTAACTGAATTAGTCAGAATTTTAGTTGCTATAGTTAGCAATTAATAACTGAAGTTGCTAGTTATCTAGTTGAGGCTAGTAATGGGTAATTGGTAATTAGTGAGTAATTTTCTGTTTTAATCCAATACGGTTCAGTTAAGCCTAAAACTCTTTTTTTTAACGAACCACAGAGGCACAGAGGACACAGAGAAAACAGAATAACAAATTCTTAACTGAACTGTATTGTGTTTTAATCCTGTAAATCCTTTAATCCTGGACATCCTGATTCAGACATTTTCTCTAACTGGCAATTTTATTAAATTCTTATCCTGTTCATAAATAAACTGTTCTTTCATTAATAAAGCCATTTCCGCTTTTTGCAATTCCACTCCTAAATACATTGCATGAGAAACCTGTAACCCAGGACAATCTGTGAATATTTGCTGGGAAAGTTTATGTGCAGATTTACCGGAATAACAATTAACTACCTCTCCAGAACCAGGAGTTGTATGTTCGACAATAATTTGATTATCCTGGATAGTAATAATAAAACTACCAGCAGGATCAAAATAGTCTTTTTGCTGAGATATTTTAGGATATTGAGACGAAATGACATTGGCGACATTTTCAAAACAATCATCATAAATATGGGCGCTTTGACTAATGGTAATTAATGCCCCCATTTTTAATTTATGAGCAGTTTTTTTAACTAAAGAATTATAAATATATTTTTGTAAAGCCCTTAATCCCATCGCATTGGCTGCCCAAGCTGAAAACATATCATTACTTCTGAATGTCGCTGTTAAAGATAGTTCATTATCAACTATTCTCACCCAAATATGATTAAGACAAGGTGGATTGTCATTGTCATCTTGACTAGCATCCCATAAAGACATTACAGCCCTAGCGGAATCAATATCATTGGCTAGTTTGTCAATTACCTTTTCAATTTGATCACGTCCAAACCAAGAACGTAAACGTTGCCCATAGGTGTATTTTACTCCTTCTCGATGCGGTGCATCATCTAAAATTTGGGAAATATATTCTTCTAAGAAACTTCTATCAATTGGTAAATAATTGGGTTCGGGAAAATAGAAATCTTCCGGTTCTTCGGTGACAACTGCCATTAAATCTATCAATTCTTGCCATTTGCCATCATAACCAGTTGGTCTAATTGTGCCAGTGGTTTTAATTCTGTGAATGATTTTTACCCAAGTTTCCGCGATGGTTTTACCTTCAATTCTATGTCCATAGCGTGTTCCTGGTAAAACGGTTGGTTCAATTGTAGTCATGGGAAATTCTACAGGTGTTCCCCAAGGTGGAATTATCTCTTTTTGGGCATAAGATTGAATTTTCTCGACAGCATCAGAAATTGATATAGCGTCTTGAATTTCTACGGAATGGCGTAATTTTTCCAAGGCATTGATATCTATATCAATATCAATATAACCAGGAATTTGAGAACGAATTACCCAAGATTTTCGCCCCGCATCACTAATATTTTCTTCCACACCATGACGGAAAAAATCTCCTAAACATTGACAAGCACCGGCGTTTTTATCTTCTTTGGTAGCGTTGAGAATAACTAAATAGTGAACGTGGGGATTTAGTAACAAATTGCGAATTAGTAAGTTAATACCCCTGGTAGGTGAGTATAACTGTCCAATTACAGCATATTCATTTGATTGTAGATGTTTAGCTACAGATTGCTTCACCATCCATCCTGTAATCACTGCGGTTTGACCGCTACCATAAATCAATTGGTTTGGTTTGTGCTGGGCTGTGTAATAAAATTGGGTTAGTTGGCTACTCACTTGATTTACCAAATTTTTAGATAGCAATCTTTGATTATTTAGGATACAATGACTGATCGGGATTAATCACAAATTATCAAAAAAAGTCTTGAGTACATAATTTGTGTGATAATAATAACCTAAATTATGAATTGATAACGGTGTAATTAGGCATGGATTATCGGGATGCAGGCGTTGATGTTGAAGCGGGTAGAGCTTTTGTAGATCAAATTCGCAATTTGGTTCACAGCACCTTTAGAAAAGAGGTTTTAGGGGGACTAGGTGGCTTTGGTGGTTGCTTTCAACTCCCCACAGGTTACAAAGAACCAGTTTTGGTTTCCGGGACAGATGGTGTGGGGACAAAGCTGAAAATAGCTCAAATTCTCAATCGTCATGATACTGTGGGCATAGATTTGGTGGGGATGTGCGTTAATGATGTGTTGACATCGGGTGCAGAACCGCTGTTTTTTCTAGATTATGTGGCTACAGGTAAGTTAGATAAGGAACAATTAACTCAGGTTGTTGCAGGAATCGCTACCGGTTGTAAATTAGCTGGTTCGGCTTTATTGGGGGGAGAAACGGCGGAAATGCCCGGTTTTTACCAAGTTGGTGAATACGATTTGGCGGGTTTTTGCGTGGGAATTGTGGAAAAAAGCCGAATGCTAGATGGTTCTCAGGTGCAGGTAGGTGACGTAGCTATCGGTTTAGCTAGTTCAGGTGTCCATAGCAATGGGTTGAGTTTAGTCAGAAAAATTGTCAGTGATGGTGGTTTTGCTTGGACTGATACCCCAGATTTATTAAATGGTGCATCTATTGGGGAAACTTGTCTCACGCCTACGCGCATTTATGTAAGATCTGTTTTAGCTGCGTTGCAATCAGATTTAGAAATTCATGGCATGGCTCACATTACTGGTGGCGGTTTACCAGAAAATTTACCAAGATGTTTAAGTAAGGGTCAAGGGATTAAAATGATCCCTGATAGTTGGACTATTCCTCCTGTCTTCCATTGGTTAGCTGCGGCTGGTTCTGTGGGTGCTGAGGGTATGTATAATACATTTAATATGGGTATTGGCTTTGTGTTATTAGTTCCACCCCAGCAAGCAGAACAGGTAATGACTCATTTTCAATCTCAGGATATCTCCGCTAATATAATTGGTGAAGTTGTCACTGGAGCAGGTGAATTAGTCGGTTTGTTGTAACAATGGTGGTAAACAGATAGAACCTATACGCAAAATTCATATTCTCTTGATGGAAGTAATTAAAAATACTCATCGCCATCAGCGTTAATATTTGCTAACGTAGTCTTAACATATTGCAAAAATCAATTGGTGCAGTTGAGGAAGTATCTGTATTTACTAGTTAGTGGTATTGGTTATATCTCATTTATAAGTGTGGCGTGTTGGTGTTTTGAGAAAAATGTAATTTTCGTGTAGAGGGGTTATGGTTATAAATTTTGCCCGGACTACTGTTTCTAAGGAACTACTAAAGCAAGTATTCCAACGCATTGATGCACAAAGTTGTCCCCAGTTATTTAATTTTCATATGCACACGGTTCACTCGGATGGCAAACTAGAACCAGGTGATTTGATGAGTCAAGCGATCGCAATTGGCTTAAAAGGTCTGGCTATCACTGATCATCACAGTATCAGTGGCTACCAAGCAGCCCTGACTTGGTTGGAAGATTGGAAGTGGAGTAATTCTGATGCTCATGTTCCATATTTGTGGAGTGGTGCAGAAATTAATGCCAATCTGCTGGATAATGAAGTTCACATTCTGGCTTATGCTTTTGAGTCAGAACATCCCAGTATGAAGCCATACTTACAAAAAATTCCTAGTGTCGGCAAGGCTTATCAAGCAGTTAACGTGATTACAGCTATTCACGAAGCGGGAGGACTAGCGGTACTTGCTCACCCAGCCCGGTATAGGCGATCGCATTTTGACCTCATTCCTGCGGCTGCGGGTGATGGTATTGATGGTGTTGAGACTTTCTACGCTTACAATAATCCTAAACCTTGGAAACCTAGTGTGGTGGAAACTGAGGAAGTTCAACAATTAGCGGAAAAATTCGATTTATTTAGCACCTGTGGTACTGATTCGCACGGCTTTAATTTGCTGCATAGGTTGTAAATCTGTATTTACCTCTTTTAAACTCCTGGTTTACTGGCCAGGGGTAGGGGTAGATCAAGAATTCTTGCTTGCTTATTCCCAATGACAACTGACAACTGACAACTGTACGGGCGAAGCATTTGGAGAACTATTTTTTGCAATGATCGATAATTTATCTTCCAAATGCTTCGCCCCTACTGACAACTGACAACTGACAACTGACCAATGACTAAAGAACTATTAAAACAAGTAAGAGTAATTGATCCTGTGCAGAAAACTGACACAGTAACAGATGTATTAATTATTGATGATTATATTCAAGAGATCGTCCCACAAATTACAGATTTTAGTGCTGATACTTCTATTCGTGATTGTCAAGGCTTAATTCTTGGGGCTGGATTAGTTGATTTATATAGTCATTCAGGCGAACCTGGATTTGAAGAACGAGAAACTTTAAGTTCTTTATTACAAGCTGCCGCAGCGGGTGGTTTTACTAGAGTTGGTGTTTTACCAGATACATCACCACCCATTGATAAACCCGCTTTAGTGACACAGTTACAGCAACAGAGAGATAGGGAAAAACCTTGTCCTCATTTGCACATCTGGGGGGCAATTACCTTGGATTTAGCAGGTAAACAATTAACAGAGGTAGCAGATTTAGCCACAGCGGGGGTTGTGGGTTTTACTGATGCTAAACCTTGGGACAATTTGGGGATAGTCAGACGGGTTTTGGAGTATCTGCAACCCTTTGGCAAACCGGTGGCTTTTTGGCCATGCGATCGCCATTTAGCGGCTAATGGTAGGATGCGAGAAGGTGCGGAAGCCTTGCGAATAGGTTTACCCCCGATTCCAGCTAGTGCGGAAACAACGGCTATTGCCGCATTATTAGAATTAGTTGCGGATATTGGTACACCAGTCCACATTATGCGTGTTTCCACTGCTCGCAGTGTCGAATTAATTGCTCAAGCCAAAGCTCAAGGTGTGCCTGTTACCGCTAGTACCACATGGATGCACGTTTTACTAGATACAACAGCTATTAGAAGTTATCACACATCCTTGCATTTAGATCCGCCCTTGGGAAATCATCAAGATATGCTATGCTTGCGGGAAGCGGTAAGAACAGGGGTAATAGATGCGATCGCTATTGATCACGCACCTTATACTTATGAGGAGAAAGTTCAAGCCTTTGCCGAATCACCACCGGGGGCAATTGGTTTAGAATTAGCATTACCCCTACTTTGGCAAAATCTCGTAGCGACTGGGGAATTTACAGCTTTGGAATTATGGCGCGTTTTGAGTCATCAACCTGCGGCTTGTTTACAACAAGAAGTTAAAGCGATTCAACCCGGTGAAAAAGCCGAGTTAACTTTATTTAATCCTCTGCAAATTTGGCAGGTAAATAAGGCAAATCTTCAGACACTTTCTTATAATACTCCTTGGTTTGGTCAAGAAGTTACAGGTCGGGTTGTGCAAGTTTGGTGTAATACTAAATTGTAAGATTTTAAGATTATTTGAACGCAGATAAACGCGGATAAACGCAGATAAATATGGATGATGATTATTCTGTGCAGCTTTACATAAAGTTGGTATAATCTTATTTAGTATATCAGAACTATATTAATATTCCATGTCTGATCTAATTCTGTTTTGGCATCGTCGAGATTTACGCATTTCTGATCATACGGGACTAGCTGCGGCTAGAGAAAAAAGTGCGAAGATTGTGGGTGTATTTTGTCTAGATCCCCAAATTCTCGAAGGTGATGATATTGCCCCCGTTAGGGTAAAGTATATGATGGGGTGTTTGCAATCTCTTCAGGAAAGATATCAGCAAGCGGGTAGTCAATTATTGATTTTACAAAATGATCCTGTTATTGCAATTCCCAAATTAGCAGCAGCATTAACAGCTAAAGCTGTATTTTGGAATTGGGATGTTGAACCTTATTCCCAAATAAGAGATTTAGCAGTAAGTGAGGCTTTGAAAGTTGAAGGAATTGAATTTCTTAACTATAATTGGGATCAATTATTGCACTCTCCAACGGAAATTTTTAGCGGTGCAAAAACTCCCTATACTGTTTATACTCCTTTCTGGAAAAATTGGATTACTAAATCTAAAGCTAAACCTGTTAAAACTTTAGCAAATCTAGAGAATTTAACAGCTAAAGAAGAGGAAATTGCTCAACAAGAGGGAACAATTAATTTACCTGCTGCTGAAGATTTAGGTTTTATTTGGGATGCAGAATTAATAATTTCTCCCGGAGAATTAGCAGCACAAGAAAAATTAGATAATTTTGCAAAATCTGCTATTAATGGATATCAAGAACAGCGGAATTTTCCCGCAATTCATGGTACATCTCAATTAAGTGCAGCTTTGAAGTTTGGTGTTATTGGTATTAGAACTATTTGGCAAACTACTATAGAAGCATTAGCAAATAGTAATAGTGAAGAAGTAAATGCCAATATCCAAACATGGCAAAAAGAATTAGCATGGCGGGAATTTTTTCAACACGCTATGTACCATTTTCCAGCCTTAGCTAATGGTGCATATAGAGACACTTTTAAAACCTTCCCTTGGCAAAATAATGAAACATATTTTCAGGCTTGGTGTGAGGGCAAAACAGGTTATCCTATAGTTGACGCGGCTATGCGGCAATTAAATGAAACAGGCTGGATGCACAATAGATGTAGAATGATTGTTGCCAGTTTTTTGACTAAAGATTTAATTATTAATCCCCAATGGGGAGAAAAATATTTTATGCAGAAACTCATTGATGGTGATTTATCTGCTAATAATGGAGGTTGGCAATGGAGTGCTTCTAGTGGTATGGACCCCCAACCATTACGCATTTTTAATCCAGCTAGTCAAACCCAAAAATTTGATGCAGAAGCAGAGTATATTCGGCAATGGATACCAGAATTGCGTTATGTAGATCCAGAATATTTGGTAACTGGGAAAATTCCCCCGTTAGATTATTATGGAACAAATTATCCGCAACCAATTGTTGATCATAAACAACAGCAAGCTTTATTTAAGCAGTTATATCAGCAACAAAAAGCTATTAGTTAATTAACAAGTAGTCTGTCAAAGACATTTTAACGGTTAATGGTTCTATTCCTGCTCACCCTGCTTGTCTTCATCCGTCATTTTTGGATTGACAGACTACTAGGAGGAGTTAGATTAATAATTATTCCCTATTCAATTTTGAAGTTAACGGGTAAACGAGTATAAATCCCTTGAGGATCATTCATTGTTTGTAAAGTTTTTATTTCCTGTTGTAATTTTCCCAATTCATTTATGAGGGGGTTGGAATTTTTAGTTTGGGTTTTTTCTATTCCTAGTTTGGCTTTTGTTTCATCTAATTTTTTACCAAATAAGCGTTCTGGAAATGTACTAACTCTGGGATATTCTTGTATTTCCCAATCAGTTCCTAATTTTGCTTGTTTAGCTGCATATTCAATGGCTACATTTAAACCACCAATTTCATCAACTAGACCGATTTGTTTGGCTGCTGTTCCTGACCAAACTCTTCCTTGGGCGATTTCTGCTACTTTTGCAGTTGGGATTTTCCGTCCTTGGGAAACTTTCTCCAAGAATAGGTTATAAATGCGGTTAACACTGCGTTGATAAACTGCTAATTCTTGAGGTGATTTAGGACGGGAAATGGTTTGTTGATCTGCATATTGAGCCGTTTTAACTGTATCCCAAGTTATGCCATTATTATTGCCCAATTTTTGACCATTAAATAATACGCCAAAAACACCAATAGAACCTGTAATTGTGTTAGCTTGGGCAAAAATGCGGTTGGAATCACTTGCAATCCAATAACCACCGGAAGCAGCCACATCTCCCATGGAAACGATGACGGGTTTAATTTGACGAGTTAATTTGATTTCTCGCTGCATGATTTCGGCTGCGGTAGCACTACCACCAGGGCTATTAATTCTTAAAACTACTGCTTTTATTTGATTATTTTGCCTAATTTTTGAGAATACTTTTGCAAAGTTATCACCGCCAATTTGTCCTTCGTCACCGCTACCGTTGACTATTTCTCCTTCTGCATAAACAATGGCAATTTTATGATCTGAATCTAAGGATTTTCCAGGAACTTCTGCATAATTACTCAAGCTGATTTTTGTGAATTTTTTATCTTTTTCCTGCTTACCAGTTAATTTTTTCAAATCAGTAAATACTTGATCTTCGTAAGCAATTGTATCTACTAAACCATTAGATTTAGCTGCTGTGGCTTCTAAAATTGGTTGACTATTAGCGATCGCTTGCAATTTTTGGGGTAGAATGTTTCTACTTGTACCCACAGATTTCCGCCACTCTCCCCACACATCATCTAACAATTTCTGCGTTTGTTCCCGGTTCTCTGGGCTGAGTTTATTGAGGATTAACGGTTCTACTGCACCCTTAAATTTACCAACCCGCACAATTTGCACCCCAACACCATATTTTTCAAATGCCCCCGCTAAGAACATTGGTTGTGAACTTAAACCGTTGATTTCCATTGCTCCCATAGGATTAACTATAACTTGATTGGCTACAGAACTTAAATAATATTCTTTTTCACTCCAATCTGTACTATAAGCAATTATTTTTTTACCAGTTTTACGGAATTTTTCTAATGCTTGACGGATTTCTTTCAAGGAAGCATAACCAACTGCACTATTAGCATTAGTTCCATCTATATAAATACCCACAATATTTTGATCACGTCCGGCTTTATCTAATGTTTCCACAACTTTCCGCAATGTGATGTTATTTTCTTCAACACCGCTAAAAGTTTTTTGCAATAATTGACTGGAATTAGGTTCACTATCGGTGATCTTCATAGACAAGTCGAAAACTAAAACTGACTTATCTTTCACTGTTGGGGTTGAACTTTGAGAACTAGCAACCGCAATTAATATTAATAAGAATCCCACTGTACTGACTCCAGAGAAAATTGTCAGTCCTAGTAAACTGCCAATTAAACTTGCTAAGGTTTGTTTAAGAAAATTATTCATTGGTTATTTATAAGTCAGTTGTTATTTGTCAATTATTAACTGTAAATTTTGAGATTGTTTTAATTTATACAGATTGGTGTTAGCAGTGCAAAATAAGACGGTGGTGATTTCGGCAATTAATACCTCTGTCAATTCTACTACAGCCGCTTCCGATACTGCTGCTGCTTTGAGAAAGGGCATTGCTAAACCAGCAATATCAGCCCCTAAAGCGATCGCTTTAGCCACATCTAAACCATTGCGTAAGCCCCCAGATGCAATTAAGGGAACATTGGGATCATGCTCCCGAATACTGGCAATACAATCGGCTGTGGGTATCCCCCAGTCCCCAAATGTTTGCCCCAAACGCCGCTGTAAGGCAGTTTCCGCCCGTTCGCTTTCTACCATTGCCCAAGACGTACCACCAGCACCAGCCACATCAATAGCTTGCACTCCCACAGCTATCAATTTTTCTGCCATAGTTGCAGAAATTCCATTACCTACTTCTTTGGCAATTACGGGAACTGGTAAGTTTTTGCACAAGTTAGATATTTTGTCAAGTAATCCATGAAAGTTAGTATCACCCCTGGGTTGAATGAATTCCTGCAAAGGGTTAATATGTAGAATCAAAGCATCGGCTTCCACCAGATCAATAATTCGCAAACATTCATCAATACCATAATCATAATTAAGCTGTACCGCGCCTAAATTAGCAAAGAGGAGAATATCCGGCGCATATTTACGAACAGCAAAGGTATTTGCAACTTGGGGTTTTTCCACTGCCACTCTTACAGATCCTACACCCATTGCTAATTTGTATTCTTGGGCAACTTCGGCCAGACGACGGTTAATAATTCCCGCTGGTTCTGTACCTCCCGTCATGGAGGAAATTAACAAAGGTGCATGGAGATGTTTTCCCAAAAATGTCGTACTCACATCAATATCTTTACCATCAATTTCTGGTAAACAAGTATGGGTAAAGCGATATTTTTCTAACCCAGTGGTAATTACTGGAGATTGGACATTATCTTCTAAACAGATGCGGATATGATCTGCTTTGCGATTTTGGGTTTGGGCTGAGGTGTTAATAGGAGGGTTCACGGCTTATATATGGAGTTATGTGAATATTTATATTTTGCATTAAGCCCTGCCGCTTCAAACACGGGGAGTAAAAGTTTGTGTATATACTCAAGCGTTGATATTCTCCTTTTGCCTTCTTTCTGCTTCTGACTCCTGACTCCTGACTCCTGACTCCTGACTCTTCAAATATTTTTCATATCCAAACTGATCTAGTTTAGCTTGCTTTTCCATGACCATATTACAAAGACTTTGGCGATAAACTTGGACCTTTTCGAGTAATTCTGGTTGGTGAGTAGCAAGAATTTGTACAGCTAAAAGTCCAGCATTTTTAGAATTCCCAATAGCGACAGTGGCAACAGGTATTCCTGCTGGCATTTGCACTATAGAATATAAAGAATCCACACCTTGTAAATTTCGAGTAGCGACGGGAACACCAATAACAGGTAAAGGAGTTAAAGATGCTACCATACCAGGAAGATGTGCCGCACCACCTGCACCAGCAATAATTACCTTGATACCGCGTTGATGTGCAGTTTTAGCATATTCAAACATTCGTTCTGGGGTACGATGGGCAGAGACAATGGCAACTTCAACTACAATACCAAATTCTTCGCAAATAGCGATCGCATCCTTCATTGTAGGCAAATCGGAATCACTACCCATGATAATACCAACTTCGAGACTCATATAATTTAGGGATTGGGGATTGGGGACTGGGAACAACTGACAACTGTACGGGCGAAGCATTTGGAGAACTATTTTTGGCAATGATCGATAATTTATCTTCCAAATGCTTCGCCCCTACTGACAACGAACAACTGTACGGGCGAAGCATTGGGAGAACTATTTTTGGCAATGACCGATAATTTATCTTCCAAATGCTTCGCCCCTACTGACAACTGACAACTGTACGGGCGAAGCATTGGGAGAACTATTTTTGGCAATGACCGATAATTTATCTTCCAAATGCTTCGCCCCTACTGACAACGAACAACTGTACGGGCGAAGCATTGGGAGAACTATTTTTGGCAATGACCGATAATTTATCTTCCAAATGCTTCGCCCCTACTGACAACTGACAACTGACAACGAACAACTGACAAAAATACCATGCTGGCAAATGTAGATATTATCAACGCAAAAGTCCCCGGTTATCAAGATTTACAAAGAATCTTAGTTAACCAAGCAGGCATAATTGAGCAAATTATGTCTATGAATACAGCATGGGAAAAAGTTGTACGACAAGACTTACAAGTTTTAGATGTGTCTGGAGACTGGATTTCTTTAGGTGGTGTGGATTTACAAATTAATGGTGGACTGGGTTTGGCCTTTCCCGAATTAACAGTAGAAAATTCCTCTATGCTGCCAAAAATCTCTTCATTTCTTTGGGAAGCAGGAGTTGACGGTTATTTACCAACCTTAGTGACCACCTCTATCGAAAATATTCAGCGATCGCTTGCCATTCTCGCCAATTATACCCCCAATTCTCCAACCTCCGCAGAAATTCTCGGAGTCCACCTCGAAGGACCATTTTTAAACTACTACAAACGCGGCGCACATCCAGCCGAGTATCTTCTTCCCCTCACCATAGATCAAATTAAACGTGTATTGGGAGATTATGCCCATATCGTCAAACTCATCACCCTCGCACCAGAATTAGACACCACCGGGAAAGTCATCCCATATTTGCGTTCTTTGGGAATCACCGTCAGCTTAGGACATTCTCAAGCCACCGCAGCGGAAGCCCAACAAGCCTTTACTCAAGGTGCTACAATGATAACTCATGCCTTCAACGCCATGCCACCCCTACACCACCGCGAACCAGGGCTATTAGGCGCAGCAATGAACAATCCTGATGTGTTTTGTGCTTTTATTGCCGATGGTCAGCACGTTGCCCCGATGATCTTAAAAATTCTTCTGCGTGCCAGTGAAAGATTATTCATTGTCAGTGATGCCCTTGCACCATTAGGATTACCCGACGGCATCTATCCTTGGGATACCCGACAAATAGAAATTATCAACGGTACAGCCAGATTACAAGATGGGACATTAACGGGAACAACCCTACCATTATTAGTGGGAGTGCAAAATCTGGTCAAATGGGGAATTTGTGACGTAGAAACCGCCATTAGCCTCGCTACGGACGCACCTAGACAAGCTATTAATTTACCAACATTTGCCGCTAATCAGCCCGCTCATTTATTACGCTGGAACTGGGATCAAATTGGCAAAGAACTGTCTTGGAAACGGTTAACTGCCTGATATTCGGGCGTGAACATACCAGAATTTATAGGATTTGAGGATTTTCAGGACGCAAGAATTATAAGGAGAATGCCGAAAACCCTTGAAGGTGCGTCCGACTCAGTGTCAAAGATTTCTAGTGATAACCGCTCATTTTCTCCCCGTCTGGAGTGCCTTTGTGTGAGGTAATTATTTCTAAACACTCGACAATCGAAGCTCTTTTTCTCATTGCTGTTACCAAAGCTTGATAACTATCCCAATTTTCCTGAATCAGATTTTTAGATTGAAGAAGATGAAACCGTTGTTTTTGCTGATAACCTGCTGCCGAAAACCCGATAACTTGCAAAAATTCATTTAACTTAATTTTATCATCATTGCCACCTTCAGCCGACTTAAAAACCAAAGTTTCCGCCGCAATTCCCGCCATCCAAATAGTACAATAACGGTCTAACATTTGAGCAGTAATTTGACTTTTTTCTATTTGCGCTGTTAACTCGCTATCTTCTAAAGTTATTCCCCCTTGTCCTGGTTGTCCTTTTTTCCAAGCTTCCCACGCGCTGAGAGTGTAGCTAGTCACCGGAATTCCTAACAGGTAAGCCACGAGAAAATGACCTGCTTCATGATGTAAAATGCGTTCTTTATATTCTGGAGAAAATCGCGCCACTAAATCTAATACTATCGTTCCTCCCTTTCCCTGAAAGCTGAAATTATCTAAAGTTGCAATTCCTAAAAATGTCACTGTAGCTAAAGCAGGTATCGTTGGGGAAAGATGTATTAATGGTCCTAACAGGCTGGAAAAAGTCATGAGAAAGACGAATATAGCAACGAGATTTATGGCAGTTTGGCTCATGGGAAGTTTTTTAAAGAGGTTGTTTAAATATCATAGAACATAGATCCCCGACTTCTTTAAGAAGTCGGGGATCTGAACATCTTGAATATTGCTATAATAAATTTGTACCATATTCCGTAAAACCATCTAAAATGGGAAACGCTATAAATATCAAAAATTAAAAAATATTGATCAAAACTGGATTTTCGACTAAATTTAACTATCCTTCAAAAGAAAAATAACCTTTATGCAACCAACATTATTAGACAAAGCCCTCAATCACTTTCAGGCTTGGGCAATAGAGAACCCTCAAAACCTAGTCAGCCGTACCTTTCTACCTATAATCAGTTTTGTAGAGGGAACAATTGCCAATAATCCACCTTACCTAGACAGGAAAAGGCAAGTGCTGGGGGATGCCTTTTGTTGTGCGGGGGAAGTAGTTTTAGGAGACTTTAAAACCCTAGAAACCGCCCTAACCTCACCCCAAGCCCGTGACTGGAGACTGGGAACTTCCATGCTTAGTTCTAGTCATGGTCCAGGAGTTGATCAAGGAGGTCGCAATGTTCTTTTAATTACTCTCTCAGACGCAGCCGCAGGAGGGGAAAATTATCATGCTTTCCGTAAGTGTGTTGATAATTACTTCTTTAATGAAGAGATGGTAATCCGTCAAAATGATCAAGTAGCACAACGGTTATTAAATAAGTTAGCGGCTGATTATGTAGATAGAATTACCAATAATACTTTAGAAGAATTTTTCAATAATGATCAACGGGATTGGATGGGCTTTTTAGTCCGGTATCTTCACTATGTTATTTTTGGTATTAATCCTGATGATCAAGCAACAATAAAAATTATTACAAACTTGCATTATACCAAAAGAGGAACATTATATTATTTTGCTGGCAGCAGTAGTTTAGAAAAGTTAAATATATGGGGATTTCGTCAAGTTCCTGAATTGGTAGAGCAAGTAGCGACGATTTACGGAAATTCTCCAGCCTTAGCTAATTTTGAAGAGAACGACCCTAAATATCATAAAATGACACGGCGAGAACTTGCAAAACTGATGGTGTCTTTAATGAGTATTGCCGGGTTGCAAGGGCCACTACACTTGGGAAAAACAGCATTGGGTTATCAATCCCTTCCTGCTTACCAAGGTCGTCAAACTGATAAAATTGATATTAAGAATTATTGGGACAGACTCGATCTTAATGATCGTCCTAGTATTCAACTTTTTCTGTTAGAATGCGCCCGTTTGTTTATGCCTGTAAGTGCCTCTCACAGAGTAGCGACAGAACCATTTAGGGTGACAGTTGCGGGTAAGGCGCGAACTTTTCCGAAAGGAACTAAAATTTTAATTCCTATGCTTTTGGGGATGTTAAGTGAAGATTTTTGGGGAAAAACTGCTTATGAATTTAATGCAGACAGAGAAAATCTTTGCCCTTTTCACATGGGTTTTAATTCCGTTGGTTCTCGTCATGCTGGCCGCATTTGTCCGGGGAAAGACTTAGCATTAGAAATGCTAACCAATGTTATTATTACCGTGGGTAAAGCTCGTCGCTCTTACTTAAAAATATCTTAGTCCATATCATAAATATCATGCAGCCATTCCTACCTCAAAATGACCCGAACCCCGCACAACGCCAATCTTCTCTAGAGAAAGGCCGCAAAGAGTATCAATTCATGTATGATTTTTTGCCTCCTATGGCGATGCTCAAAAGCGTACCTCCGGCAGAGAATTTTTCTACTAAGTATATTGCTGAACGGACATTAGAGGCAGCAGAACTTCCTCTGAATATGATGGCTGTTAAAACTCATGCTATGTGGGACTCTTTGGATGAATTGCAGGACTATGAAGACTTTTTCCCAATTTTGCAAAAACCTAATGTGATGAAAACCTATGAAACCGATGATTCTTTCGCGGAACAACGGCTTTGTGGGGTAAATCCGATGGTTTTACGTCAAATTAAGCAAATGCCAGCTAACTTTGCCTTTACCATTGAAGAATTACAGGCTAAGTTTGGCAATTCTATTAATTTAATCGAAAGATTGGCAACAGGAAATCTATATGTCGCTGATTATAGATCCTTGGCGTTCGTTCAAGGTGGCACTTATGCCAAAGGAAAAAAGTACCTACCAGCACCTCTAGCCTTTTTCTGTTGGCGCAGTTCAGGCTTTCAAGATCGAGGCCAATTAGTCCCTGTAGCCATTCAAATCAATCCCAAGGCAGGTCAAGCCAGCCCCTTGCTAACTCCTTTTGATGACCCTTTAACCTGGTTTTATGCTAAGTCCTGTGTGCAAATTGCTGATGGTAATCATCATGAAATGAGCAGCCATTTATGCCGGACTCACCTGGTAATGGAACCCTTTGCTGTTGTCACCCCTCGTCAACTGGCTGAAAATCATCCTCTGAGAATATTACTCAAACCCCATTTCCGGTTTATGTTGGCTAATAATGATTTAGCTCGCAAGCGTCTGGTTAGTAGGGGCGGTTTTGTTGATGAATTATTAGCAGGAACTCTGCAAGAATCATTGCAAATTGTGGTAGATGCCTATAAAAGTTGGAGTCTAGACCAGTTTGCTCTACCCAGGGAACTCAAAAATCGCGGTGTAGATGATGTGAAAAACTTGCCACATTATCCTTATCGGGATGATGGAATTTTGTTATGGAATGCGATTAATAAGTTTGTATTTAACTATTTGCAACTTTATTACAAGAGTCCAGCAGACTTGAAAGCAGACGGAGAACTGCAAGCTTGGGCGCGGGAATTAGTGGCTCAGGATGGTGGTAGAGTTAAGGGTATGAGCGATCGCATTGATACCTTAGAACAATTAGTTGAGATTGTTACTACTATCATATATATTTGTGGTCCTCAGCATTCGGCGGTTAATTTCTCCCAATATGAATACATGGGTTTTATTCCTAATATGCCCCTAGCTGCTTATCAAGCAATTCAACAAAAGGGTGATATTAAAGACCGTCAAGCCCTGATAGATTTTCTACCACCTGCCAAGCCCACAAATACCCAATTATCAACTGTGTACATACTTTCAGACTATCGTTATGACAGACTGGGATATTATGAAGAGGAAGAATTTACAGATCCAAATGCTGACCAAGTTGTGAATAAATTTCAGCAAGAATTGAATGTGGTACAGAGAAAAATTGAATTGAATAATAAGGGACGTTTAGTAAATTACGAATATCTCCAACCCAGACTTATTCTCAACAGTATTAGTATTTAACTAATTGCAGAATAGACAAAACCCCATCTTTAATAATATTAAAATGGGGTATTTTATTCTTCATCATTCACTATAAACAAATGATATGATAGTTTCTCGTTCCCATACTCTGTATGGGAATGAATTACGGAAGGCTCTGCCTTCATTGATACTAAATTATGGAGGCAGAGCCTCTCAGTAGCATTCCCAGTCGGAGACTGGGAACGAGAAATAAACAAATGATATGATAGTTTCTCGTTCCCATACTCTGTATGGGAATGAATTACAGAAGGCTCTGCCTTCATTGATACTAAGTTATAGAGGCAGAGCCTCTAGGTAGCATTCCCAGTCGGAGACTGGGAACGAGGGAACGAGAAAAAAACCCTTTTTTACACAGCAACAGACTTTCTTGATAAATTAGCACTAATTTCATCGCTACTGGGTAATGAAACTAAAGGACAACCTAATGTTTCAAAATCAAGGGTTTCAATTCCACGAACCCAAGGAGCA
>Ga0208857_1000012_pt1 | contig 51965 bp, 50 predicted proteins | sample LakMenEpi05Nov12_FD_150674 | JGI IMG/M metagenome (GOLD analysis project Ga0208857, IMG submission 150674) | Freshwater microbial communities from Lake Mendota, WI - 05NOV2012 deep hole epilimnion (SPAdes) | ecosystem: Environmental > Aquatic > Freshwater > Lake > Epilimnion/Euphotic zone ... | reverse complement strand
CTATGACCTGTGAGGGTGACCTGTTCCTCCCCTGTATCTAAATTCCACACCTTCACAGTATGGTCCCAAGAACCAGAAATCACCCATTTTCCGTCTGCTGTCACTGCTACTGCTTGTACCGAATTACTATGACCTGTGAGGGTCAACTGTTCCACCCCAGTCTCTAAATTCCACACCTTCACAGTATTGTCCCTAGAACCAGAAATCACCCGTTTTCCGTCTGCTGTCACTGCTACTGCTTGTACAAAACTACTATGACCTGAGAGGGTGCGGAGTAACCTTCCTCCTGCTTGGGTGAGACTGGGGGTTAGGGGACGCAACCAAGGGTGAGGATGAGCTTTTTGTGCTTGGGTTAATAGGGTTTGAATTTCTGGGGTGTTGATGGTTTGTAACCTTCCCCATAATTGACTTGGTAATTGTTGTTTATCCTGGGTGAGAATATGTGCAGACAGTCGCAAAGCACTTTGAATATATTTTAAGGTTTTGGTTTGGTCTGGGTGGGTTGCGGTTTGGGTAGCATCTAATAAATCATAATCTTCAATTAATGCTTGGATACCAAATTCAGGATGATTGATTTTGTTAGATATGAATTGATAATCTGTGAGGATTTGGAAATATTTGGTTAAATTTTCAGGTTTACCAGAATTAACCAAACTATAAGGATATCTACCCAAACGAATTTTTTGTTTCTGTGATTCTTTGGTAGAGGATTGTTTATCAATTTGTTTCATTTTCATCCTCCTGTTCCAAATAATCAGCAATGCGTTTATTTACTTCTGCAAATAATCTGCGAGTTGGGTTAAATTCTTTTTTCCCTTTCAAGAAGTCTAAGAAACTAGCATGATAGATGCTGTAATAGATATCTTCATCTATGGTTTGCGGTTTCAAATATTCAATCCATTCATTTAAAATATCATCCACATCACATTCATCTTCATTAACGATATCAAACATCATCTCACCGGATATTGGTGTACCAATTTCCACTAAAATAAACAGAATCATTACTTTCATTTTTTTAGATGAATCATTCATTTTCATCCGTTCCCAATGAGTTTGATAATAATTCTGTAAACCTTGGGGTAATTGGGTTAAATTCAAATCATCATATTTACCTTCTGCTATAGCTGGTAAAACATAGCGCAGGTACATAAAATTATTTTCGCTCTTGGTTGCTAATTCATTTACAAAAGCGTCAGGAGTGATATTTTTGTTTTTTATCCAAGTTTGTAATCCGTCTTGGTGTTCTGGATCATTGTTTAAACAGAAGCGAATATACTCTTGAATATCATGCTGATTTTCTTTGTCATATTGACTATCAGTTAAATCTAAAGATTCTTTTTTCAATCCTTCAGTATAGAGTCGTTCTTTAGTTGGTTCATAACGTCGTCTAGTCAGAAGGAAATAAACATTATCTGGTAGAGTTTTTGGTAAATATAAAATATTTTCTCCTCCTGCTTCTTGCTTTACTTCGTCCAGTGCATCAACGACAATGATTAATTTTTCATTGGTGGTTATTTTTTCAGTAACTTTTACCAGTAATGTTGATAAATCATCCTTGTCAACATTTGTTAATTGATAGCGGTTAATCAGTTGTTGACGAATACTTTCCAGAAATAATTCAGGACTATTACGATTTTCTTGTAAGTTGTTGAAATAACAAATTGTTTTATGTTCAAAAACGTATTTTGCAGCGATGGTACTTTTGCCCATTCCCGCATCACCGATAACTGTAAAATAGCCTTTTGGATTGGTGTTGATGAAGTTTTCAAAGGCAGTGAATACGAATTTACGACCGCAGAATGATTTGATTTTTTCTGTAATTAGTGATTGAAATTCTGGTGGATATGGATATACAACAATATTTGGTTTCTCATTTAATCGCTCTATTAATCGCTCTAATTCTTTAAGAAATACAACTTGTTCAGGATTCATCGTCCGTCTAGCTACTCTGACAAAAACTTTCGAGAATTCTGCAAATTCTTTTAGAGGATCTATATTTTTCAACTTTCGTATTTCATCACCTAAGATATTCCAATCTAGAAAATCTTCTACTTTTTTAGGTAAAGTCGAGGGATGATCAGAATTAAAATTATCCCAAAAAAATCTTTGAATTTCTTTTTCTCTAAAAAGTTTAAGAACAGGTTCAGGTTTATTAACGCCATACTCAACTAAAGCATATTTATAAACTCCATCAAAATCTTTTGGTGGTTGTATCGGATCAAGTTTTAATTCCTGTAAAATTTTTATTACAGTTTCATTCCGTTGTGCTGGATTGATAGCCAGGGTAGCAGTTGCAGGAGCAATTTTAGCGATCGCACTAATTACTGAGTTTATTTCCATTTTAGCGATAATATGACAGAAATTCACACCTATACTCCATCCTAACGGTAGATGGCAAGATTTAGCTAACACAATATTTATTATTTTTATCTCGTTATCTCGTTCCCAGTCTCTGACTGGGAATGAATAAGATAAGGCTCTGCCTTCAATGAAATGAGATAAGATGGAGGCAGAGCCTCATCAACTGCATTCCTAGTCAGAGACTAGGAACGAGATAAGATAAGGCTCTGCCTTCAATGAGATAAGATGGAGGCAGAGCCTCATCAACTGCATTCCTAGTCAGAGACTAGGAACGAGATAAATTGGACAGTAACGTTTAAATTAGTATATACCCTATAAAATTATGTGTTCCCTGCACTGTTATGGAAAATCAACTGGGATTTTTGCTGAAGTTGCTATTATTTTCGACTTTGCTATCGGTATTAATTAAATATGCTGCTCCGTTTTTAGGGATTCCAGCAACGGTGACAAATGTGTTAATTATGGTTTTGTTACCAACTATAATTATGGCAACTGTTCTACTGTGGCGAATACCAAGACAAAAGCAAAATTAACAAAAAAAATATAGTCAGTCTTGCTAAAATCAGCTAATCTAACTGCATTGTCATCAAAAAGCATTTTACCAAGCTGGGAGTCTTGCTTGTGAATCTTGGTCAATGGATAGGCTTAATTGCTTTAGTTATATCTTTATATATATTGTGGCAACTTAGGGACGTTTTGCTATTAATATTTGCTGCTGTTGTTTTAGCGACGACTTTAAATCGTCTCGCGCGACGCTTTCAAAGTTTAGGAATAAAACGAGGATTATCAGTTTTATTAGCTGTAGGGATTTTCTTTGCGGGTGTTGTCTGTTTTTTCTGGTTAATTGTCCCACCTTTTGTCCAGCAATTTCATGAACTCACTTATCGAGTTCCCCAAGGATTTGGGCGGTTGAATAGTTGGATTGATGTCCAAAGAAGTCATATTCCTGAACAATTATTACCTTATATACCGGATCTTAATAGTTTAATTGCACAGGCACAACCGCTATTTAATCGCTTATTAGGTAATTCTTTTGCTTTTGTTTCAGGATCTTTAGAAGTTGTTCTCAAAATTTTATTAGTCCTGGTTTTAACAGGAATGTTTTTAGTTAATCCTGATGCTTATCAAAAAGTATTTGTTCGCATATTTCCCTCTTTTTATCGGCGACGGGTGGTGGGAATTGTAGAACAGTGCGAAGTTTCTTTAGAGGGATGGGTGACTGGTGCTTCTATTGGAGTTTTTGTAGTTGGGTTGATGAGTTTGGTGGGTTTATCAATTTTAGGGGTGAAGGCTGCATTGGCTTTGGGTGTGTTAGCGGGATTTATGAATTTAATTCCTAATTTGGGTCCGACTATGAGTGTAGTCCCAGCAATGGCGATCGCTCTTTTGGATAATCCCTGGAAAGCTGTTGCTGTTTTTGTTCTCTACTTTTTTATTCAACAGGCTGAGAGCAATTTTATCACACCTGTAGTCATGGCACATCAAGTATCTTTACTACCAGCAGTTACTTTAATTTCTCAGTTATTTTTTGTGACATTTTTTGGATTTTTAGGATTATTTTTAGCACTTCCTTTAACGGTTGTTGTCAGAATTTGGGTGCAAGAAATATTGGTTAAAGACGTGTTAGATAAATGGGGTAATTATGCAGAAGATAATACCGAATTAGTGATAGTGGAGAAGTATTCAGATATCAATGATGAAGTGGAATAGTTTAGGAGGGTACTTTTGTATAAATAAATTCATAAATACATTTACTTCTGATCAGATTTTCAATTTCTGAATATTTTATACTTGTTAAAAGTATAAATAAAATTATAATTGTAGTATTATAAACTTCATTTTTTCTCAGAAATAGCTTAAAAAACACTATCTAAGGAATGATTTATTTTTTAATTTTAATTTCATCTATATTTGTGCTGTTAATTACGACATCAATTATTTTTCAGATATAAAATGTGTTTCTACGCAATTCGTAGGCACATATATTTTTAATGATTGTGTAGCTACCGTTTCAAAAGTAACTCTCAAAAGTATTTTTTACCATTTTAGGTATTGATAATGACTTACAACTCAGAGGAAATGCAGCAGATTCTTGAAGTAGCTTTTAGACGAAAGCAACAGGGAGAATATACAAGAGAACAAATTATAGAAATAGCCTCAGAATTAGGTGTTTCTTCAGAGTCGCTACAAGCTGCGGAACAAGAATGGTTAAAAAATAATATAGAAGTGAAACAAGAGCAAATGTCTAATAGTCAACAACGGAAAGGTTTCAAATCACACCTATTTGCTTTTCTGGCAATTAATGGTTTTTTAGTGCTGTTAAATTTGGTGGTAAGCCCTGGATATTTTTGGGCAATTTATCCCATATTAGGATGGGGATTAGGTTTATTATTGCATGGAATCAAGGTTTATATTAGTAATACCTAAAAGAGATCCCCGACTTCTTGAAGAGGCCGGGGATCTTATCCCCTTTTAATTTAAGATTTACTACAGCGTCTTTTTGGGCTTGATAATTACTCAACTATATTCACTATTTTGGAACTAGCTAATGTTGGTGCGGTGAAAATTTGCGAATACAAATTTGTAGGTTGTTGACGAGCAACAACTGGTAAGACTTGACGAGCATGAGCCGCAACTTCCACTGTTTTCACATCATAAGCTTGTGTGATCATCTTAGGATAAAAACCAATACCAATGATGGGAATTAACAAGCAAGCGGTGATAAACAATTCACGAGGCTTAATATCAAGAACTACAGCATCTAAATGTAAGTCTTGATGTTGATTACCGTAGAAAACTTGACGCAACATGGAAAGCAAATAAATGGGTGTCAAAATCACGCCAACTGCTGATAGAAAGATGACTACAATTTTGAAGCTGGAACTGTAAACATCGCTAGTAGCAAAACCTAAGAACACCATCAATTCACCGACAAAACCACTCATACCGGGTAAAGCCAGCGAAGCCATTGAACCGATAGTAAAGAGAGCGAAAGTTCTGGGCATTACTTTAGCTATACCGCCCATTTTATCCATTACTAAGGTGTGGGTACGTTCGTAAGTTACACCAGAAAGGAAGAATAAACTAGCAGCAATTAAACCGTGAGAAACCATTTGTAATACAGCACCGCTAATCCCGATTTCTGTATAAGATGCAATCCCAATTAACACAAACCCCATGTGGGCAATTGAAGAGTAGGCCAAACGGCGTTTGAGATTGGTTTGAGCAAAGGCACAACAAGCGCCGTAAACAATATTAACTACACCTAAAATCGCTAAAACTGGCGCAAAGGCAACATGAGCATCAGTTAACATCTCTACGTTAAAGCGAATTAGGGCATAACCACCCATCTTTAACAAGACACCGGCTAAAATCATTGAACCGGGTGCAGATGCTTCACCATGAGCATCAGGCAACCATGTATGTAACGGGAAAATTGGTAGTTTGACACCGTAAGCGATTAAGAAACCTGCATATAGTGCTAGTTCTAAAGCTTTGGGATATTCTTTCATTCCCAATTCGGTCATGTTGAAGGTGAAGTTATCACCATAGAAAGCCATTGCAAAACCAGCTACCAGTATAAATATAGAGGCTGCGGCGGTATAGATAATAAATTTAGTAGCTGCGTAACGGCGGTTTGCGCCTCCCCAGATGGCAATTAGTAAGTAAACGGGTACTAACTCTACTTCCCACATCAAGAAGAACATTAACAAGTCTTGGGAGAGGAATACACCTAACTGAGCGCTGTACATAATCAACATCAACGCATAAAATAAACGCGGCTTGGTGGTTACTTTCCAAGCCGCGAATACTGCGAGTGTGTTAATGAAGCCCGTTAGAAGTATCAGGGGCATTGATAAACCATCAATGCCTAGCGACCAGTTCAAGCCAAGTTGGGGTATCCAAGGATAGCTTTCTGTCATTTGCAGGGCTGAACTTTGAAAGTCGTAACTCTGCCACAGAGCAAAAGTCATGAATGCAAAGTCTAATAGTGCCACTCCCAAGCCGTACCAGCGGACGGTTTTACCCTCTTTATCGGGAATGATGGGAATTGCGAGCGCTGCCACTAAAGGCAGGAAGATTATGGCTGATAACCAAGGAATTTCTATGGCATTCATAAGACCTTGTGGTAAGTGGGAAACTCAGTCACTTTAGTGCTGAGAGGAAAATGACTCGTGCGGTTTTAACCGCTGTGCATATTTTTTCATTACCGCCTTGGAGTTGGGAAATTCGGGGTACTTTTGTAATGTACTTTCAACGGGACAATTACCGATTCGAGTTTCCCAACTCTGTACGCATAATGTTTTGCTCTAAAGAGCCTCCCATCTCTGGGGTAATGTTAGCTTCGACCTGTTATCAGAGCTTTTTAGACTTGCAACACTGTTCCAGTGACCTTAGAACTGTTTAATTGCAAATGACAGAGCGGGGAACTAGCAACGCATTCCGAGGTGTCGTGACTCAAATAACGGCTACCCTTCGACTTCGCTCAGGGTGGTCTGGTCAGTACGGCTTGCTTGATTAATCTTGCAAGCCCAGTCCCTTTAGGGCTGGGTTACTAACCACTGTTGACAATATGTTTTTGGTTTTGCTTTTGTTTACATTATATTAAGGAATCGTTACGTCTGTAAACGATTTCTTATGAAGATTTCCAATTTGGAGGACAGATAGTCATAAATACTTACTCAATTATGCCGCGAGTCCATTCTAAATGTAAATTTTTGTAACGTCAACAAAAAAACAGCGACTAATATCGCTGTCTTTAGTTATAATGAACAGCTTGAGGATAAATTAAATTTTTATCAAAGTTATCTCTGTTTCTTAGACAATACGGTTGACAATCATCCACACTTCCCCATCTGATCTGACGAAAGGGACAGAAATTGTCTTAAAGCCTGTGATGAAAGGTTTATAGTAAACTTGCCAATACATGGGACTAAGTTCATCAGCGCAGGTTTTTAGCAGTTTAATTTCTTTAGCTAGTTCTAATGCTAGTTCGTTAACTCGTTCGGCATGAATTTGAGCAATTTTTTTGGCTTCTTCTAGCTGTTCTTGTTGTTGGGATATGCGAATAGACATAGGTAAATATCTATTGAGATGGGCTTTCTTTTGCTGTATTTGCTTTTCCAGGAAATACATTGCATCATCTATGCCTTTAAGTTCCGCGGACAGTTGGACGTTTTCTCTGGCTTGACGACGGTAAGCTTCTACTATGGCTAGGGGTGAGTCGTTTTCGCCCGATTCTACATGATGATTAGTCAGTGCAGCGCGTTCTTGTTGGAGTGCTTGAATTTGAGATTTCAGTGCTGCTATTTCTGACTGGATTTTTTCCATATATTTATGATGAGTTGTTGATAATTAGAAGTTGTTAAATTTTCAATCATCTGGTCTATCTTCGGTGAATTGATCAATTGCCTCTACCATGCCTTCTGAATAGGGTTCAAGGACTGTGGAACAAGCATAAAGATCAGCAAGTGCTTGGGAAAATTCTTCAGAATTGGGATCAGTATTTTTGATGGCTTGAATTGCTTGAATTGCCTTCTCTAGCTGGGGTTGATATTCATTCAGAAATATTTCTAATCGTTCATAAGGATTTTTATAGAGTGATATCATTTACTTAATCTCCTTTCTAGTTTCGCAATATTTTGGCGACAATTTGCCACTGTTTTCTCCCAATGGGCAATTAAACCTTGATCTTGTCCTTCTGTTGGTTTTTCCTTTTCCTTGGCAATTTTTTCTAGATGTTCTTCTAAGGCTTGATGTTGTCCTTTTAGTTTTTTGCGGGTTTCCTGATTTTTACCCATAATTCTAATTTTAGTCTTCTCCTGACTAATTTAATTGTTATTAGTGCGATCGCCAAGCAATTCAGAGAAATCGCTATTTTTTATGCAGATTTCTCTAAATTAGATTAAGTATGAACTATACTTGTACCTTGCCGATCTAGGGTAAGCGATCGCACAACTGAGTTCATACCCATTGCAGCCCAGGCATTTGCCATTGCTGTTTCTACGGATATGGCATAACTTGTATCTACTAAAGCCAAAAGTGTGGGGCCTGCACCACTAATTACCATGCCATAAGCACCAGCAGCCACAGCAGCCGCATTCACAGTATCATAACCAGGAATTAAAGCTTGGCGATAAGGTTGATGTAATTTATCTTGCAAGGCTGCTATTAACCATTCTTCTCGATTAGTTGCTAAACCGCGCAACAATAAACCCAAATGAGAAATATTGAAAATTGCATCAGCACGACTGACTTCTGTGGGGACAACCTTTCGCGCTTCTGAGGTTGATAACTCAAAATCAGGAATTGCTACAACTGGAACTATATCTCGATGCCAGAGAATATCACAAACTTCCCAACCTTTTTTGCTGGTAGCAGCCAGACGACAACCACCTAACAACGCTGGTACTACATTATCAGGATGTCCTTCCATTGCGATCGCTAATTCCATTACCTGTAACTCAGACAACGGTGAACCAGCCAACTCATTGGCAGCAACTAACCCCCCGACAATAGCAGTCGCAGAACTACCCAAACCTCGCGCTAAAGGTACACCCAAATTAATTTCTATTTTCACCGCTGGTGGTGTTTTTTCTATATATTGGTATAACTTGACAAACGCCTGATATAAAAGATTACTCTCATCAGTTTGTACCTTTGCGGCTTCCGAACCAGAGACTTGAATAATTAACTCACCTGCATCAAGAATAGTAAACTTAAATTCGTTATACAGCTTTAAAGCTGCACCTATACAATCAAACCCTGGACCCAAATTCGCCGTCGTCGCGGGAACCTTAACAGTAATGCTAGAAACTACAGACATTGAAGTTAATTTAAAATTCCAATATGAACTACCCCATTTTACTTCCTTATACCAAATTAAGATATGGAATAAGATATCAAGAATTATTAAACGCAGATGAACGCAAATAAACGCAGATAAATTCGGATGAATTGATGGATTTGATGATTCTGTGCAGCTTCACATAAAAATCACAATAACCTAAAGTCTTTGTCTAATTTTCATAAAAGCCGCACCCGTCACTAAAGCCGCAAATTGTCCCCAATAACTCACACTAGAGAAGGAACTACCACCCGTCATATTTAAACTCCCTATGCCATAAAATGACTGCTGGATAAACCACCAAAATAAATATAAAATAGCTGGAACTTCCACAGGGATATACAAAACCAATAAAGTCAAAACCGAATATATTTTTGCCTGGGGAAACTTGATCAGATATGCACCTAAAATAGATGCAATAGCTCCATTAGCACCGATAATTGGTATTGTTAAATCGGAGGATAAAATAATTTGGACTATACCAGAAAAAAAGCCAGCAGTTAAATAAAGTAGTAAATATTGTTTATGTCCTAAAATACTTTCCACCGTTTTTCCAAATACCCACAAAAACAGCATATTTCCTAAAATTTGGCTAAAACTGCCATGCAGAAACAGCGATACAGGTAAAGAAAGTAGCCGCCAAAATACAATTACCCAAGCCGCAGAATTGTAAAAAAAAGCGTTAGCAATTGAGATATTTATTTGAGATGGAATAATTCCCCAATTATTAATTAAATTTCCTAATTCATTACTCCACTCTAATTTTATTTCCCAGAGAAATATGACTACATTAATCCCAATTAACCAATAATTAATAATAGGCTTTTGCCAACTGCGAATATTATCATCTATAGGAATCATCTTGATTTTAACATTTGAATTACTAATTTTTAACTACTAATTAATATTTTTTCCCATCTCCTCATTTTTGTGTGGCAAGATTATCATAATGTAACACAATATTCAAATAGGCTCAGGAAATGCTAGGAAACACCCTTGTAGGCAGATACCAAATCACCAATTACCTGGGAGGTGGCGGATTTGGTGAAACTTATGTTGCTAATGATACTCAATTACCAGGCTCACCCCAGTGTGTAGTCAAGAAACTCAAACCTCAATCTACTGATATTACCACTTTAGAAATAGCTCGGAGGTTATTTGACACAGAAGCCCAAGTTTTATATAAATTAGGAAATCATGATCGCATTCCGCAACTTTTAGCCTACTTTGAAGAAAATGCCGAATTTTATCTGGTTCAGGAACTAATTATTGGTAATGATCTCAGTCAAGAATTAAAATCTGGTGTCATCTTTACTCAAAATCAGGTAATGTCTTTATTACAAGAAATTTTAGAGATTTTGGACTTTGTCCATCAACAAAAGGTAATTCATCGTGATGTCAATCCTCGGAATATTCTCAGACGAGAACAAGATAATAAATTAATTTTGATTGATTTTGGTGCAGTCAAACAAATTACGACAAAATTAGTAAATTCTCCAGACATTAGCAAATCTACTGTTGCTATTGGTACACCCGGTTATACTCCTGGAGAACAAGCACAAGGAACACCAAAATTTAGCAGTGATATCTATGCTTTGGGAATTATTGCTATTCAAGCTTTAACAGGATTATCACCAGATCAATTAGAGAAAGATGTCGAAACTAATGAAATTATTTGGCAAAATTTCGCCACCGTATCTCCAGAATTTGCCCAATTTTTAAATCAAATGATCTGTTATGATTTTCGTCAACGTTATGCTTCAGCAACAATAGCATTACAAGCTTTGCAAGAATTAAATAAAAATACATCGGGAACAATAATTATTGCCCCTGCTACTTTACCAAATCAAGTAAAAAATCCCCAAAATACAAAAGGGATATTTTGGAAATTGCTATTAGGAATATTCATTTTAGGTATTGGTAGTTTCGGCGCAATATTTATGCTCAATCGCCTGAATAATAAAAATGCTATAGAATTATATAATCAGGGTAATACTCTCATTCAATTACAACGCTATCAAGAAGCTTTAGCAACTTACGAAAAAGCCATAGATATCAAACCTGATTATCCTCAAGCTTTATATGGACAAGGTAAAGCATTATTTCAATTAAAGAAATATCAAGAATCTTTAATAGCTTATGATCAAGCCATTCAAATTCAACCCAATTATTTAGAAGCTTGGACTAATCGAGGTTTTGTTTTAGTCAGACTCAAACGTTATTCAGAAGCAATTGCCACTGTAGATAAAGCTTTACAACTAAAAAATGATGACCCCCAAATTTGGCAACTTAAAGGTGATATTTTTATAAAAATCAGCCAATACAATGATGCAATTAAGGCTTATGAACAAGCAATTAATTTCCAAGCTGATAATCCTGAATTATGGTACAAAAAAGGATTAGCATTCCAAAATCTTAAACAATATGAAGAAGCAATTACAGCTTACAAAAAAACTGTAGAATTAAAACCTGATCATGAATCAGCTTGGTACAATTTAGGTAATTGCTTGGTTAATTTAAATCGTTATGAATTTGCTTTACAAGCTTATGATCAAGCCGTGCAGTATAATCAAAATAACTCCGCAGCTTGGTTATCAAGAAGTAATATATTAATGACATTACGTAGATACCCAGAAGCAATTGATTCCTTTACCCAAGTAATTAAAACCAATCCTCAACAATATCAAGCTTGGTATAATCGAGGTTGGGCATTACATCAAGTTAAACGCTATGGAGAAGCAATAGAATCTTATAAAAAAGCTATTAGTTTAAAAAGCAATGATTATTTAGTATGGTATAATTTAGGGAATACACAATATAACTTACAAAAATATCAAGAAGCGATCGCATCCTATAATAAAGCTATTCGCTATAAACCCAATCATTATGAAAGTTGGTACAGTAAAGGTAACGCTTGGTTAAATTTGCAACAATACCAACAAGCGATCGCCTCCTACGACAAAGCCATAGAATATAAACCAGACTACCAACAAGCCATACAAGCTCGCACAAAAGCCCAAAATACTCCAAAATTCCCCATCAACTTCTGATCCCTGATTTCGGATAAAATGATTCCATTCCGAAAACTCCTTCTCTTTGCCCCTCTGCGCCTCTGCGTGTTAGCGAAGCGGGGCGAAGCCTGAAAAAATTATCTTAATTAATCAGCAACACCACTTATGGACGTATTAGAACTAAAACGCGAAATCGAAACATTGTCTAGCCGCCTGGGTAAAACCCAGGACTATCTTTGACGTACCCGCACTCAAAGCCAAAATTCACGACTTAGAACAAATATCCGCCCAAACAGAATTTTGGGAAGACCAAACCCAGGCACAAAACACCCTGCAAGAACTCAATGATCTAAAATCCCATTTAGATCAATATTACAAATGGCACGCCAACTTAGACGATACCAGAGTAGTAGTTGAGCTATTAGAACTAGAAACCGACAAAGCACTATTGGCAGAAGCGGAATCTACCATTAGCAAACTCAATCATGACCTAGACCAATGGGAACTACAACAACTCCTTTCCGGCACTTACGACGATAAAGGCGCAGTCCTGACAATTAACGCCGGTGCTGGTGGCACAGACGCACAAGACTGGGCATTTATGCTCATGCGGATGTATACCCGGTGGGCAGAAGATCATAGTTATAAAGTCACCCTAGCCGAAGAATCAAAAGGTGAAGAAGCGGGAATCAAATCAGTCACCCTAGAAATCACCGGACGCTATGCCTATGGTTACTTGCGTTCCGAAATGGGGACTCACCGTCTCGTGAGAATTTCCCCCTTCAACGCTAACGGCAAACGGCAAACCAGCTTTGCGGGAATCGAAGTCATGCCGCAAATAGATAACACCGTCAAATTAGACATACCAGAGAAAGATTTAGACATTAGCACCACCCGTTCTGGCGGTAAAGGTGGGCAAAACGTCAACAAAGTAGAAACCGCAGTCCGCATAGTTCACCTTCCCACCGGTCTAGCAGTCCGGTGTACAGAAGAACGTTCCCAACTGCAAAACAAAGAAAAAGCGCTCGCCCGTCTCAAAGCCAAACTGTTAATCATTGCCAAAGAACAACGCGCCCAAGAAATTGCCGAAATTCGCGGTGATATGGTCGAAGCATCCTGGGGTAATCAAATCCGTAACTACGTATTTCATCCTTACCAAATGGTAAAAGACCTGCGGACAAACATCGAAACCACAGCCATTACCGATGTCATGAATGGTGAACTTGATATGTTTATTCAAGCCTATCTCAGACAAGAAAACCAGATAGTTGACGCATAATAGGGAAAAGAGGGGAGAAAATTTCTCCTTTCTTCCTTTGCGTCTTTGCTCCTTTGCACCTTTGCGCGAAACAAAATTAAGATATCCTCTTGCCCATAAACTATTCCCCCACAACCGGTTACATTAATAAAAGAAATGATAATCAATGAATTATGGACAAATCTCCTGCCACAGAACCCCAACCTAGCTATGTCAAACTCGCCATGCGAAACATGGTCAGAAAAGGCGGCACTTCCCTCAAACACTTTGCCTTAACTGCTGTAGGACTGTTATCGGTCTTCGTGGGTTTAGCATATCTTACCCGCTAAGAGAGGAAAACTCGTGTCTCTACAGGTAGAGTTATACTTAGAAAATTGCGTTGATGACTCTTCCCCAATTCCTTCCGCAACTTGGGAAAATTGGTTTGAGCAATGGTTAGAAATTCTTGAAGATTATTTACCAACTGCACCTAGTTACGAAGTCAGTTTGCGGTTGACAACCGATACAGAAATTCAAACTCTCAATTGCCAATATCGTCAACAGGATAAACCCACAGATGTCTTAGCCTTTGCATCTCTAGAAGCCGATTTACCACAAAGCGAAGAAATGCTGGTTTCTATGCCTTTGTATTTAGGTGATATAATTGTCTCTATAGACACGGCACAACGTCAGGCAGAACAGCAGGAACATAGCTTATCTACAGAGTTGGCTTGGTTAACGGCGCATGGTTTACTACACTTGTTAGGTTGGGATCATCCTGACGAAGAGAGTTTGATGGAAATGTTAACCGAACAAGTTGTATTACTGAAGAAAATAGGTATTATTATTAACTTAGAGTCGTAAATGTATGGTGACAATTGCGAATTTTGGTAATAACTTTATGTTGAGATATTTAAAATAGCCTATAATGCCCTCACAGTTGATCTAGGTGGGGGAGGTAGAGGGAGTAGGGAAGGTAGAGGGAGTAGGGGAGGTAGAGGGAGTAGGGGAGGTAGAGGGAGTAGGGAGTGAAGAGTAAAAGAGTAAAGGAGGTGAGAAAGAAGATGATTGGTAACTTAGACGAATCAAACTCAATATCAATGGTTAAATTTCATAGAGATTTGGGAATTTATCAAATTGCTTTTGAAGCAGCAATGAAAATTTTTGAGTCATCAAAAAGATTTCCTGTTGAAGAAAGATATTCTCTAACAGATCAAATTCGTCGTTCTTCTCGTTCTGTTTGTGCGAATATGGCAGAAGCTTGGCGGAAACGTCGTTATGAGGCTGCTTTTGTTGCTAAATTAAATGATTGTGAGGCTGAATCTGCTGAAACTCAAACATGGATAGAATTTACAGTTAAATGTAATTACTTAGATATTGAAACAGGACGTAAACTTTATGGTAATTATAATCAAGTTTTATCTGGTTTAGTGACTATGATCAATAACCCATCACGCTGGTTAATGAATCATAAAAACCATAAATAAACACCATAAATATTAATCTTCCCCAACTCCCCCACATCCCCAACTCCCCCACTCCCCAACTCCCCCACTCCCCCCACTACCCCCACATTCTTGTCTCTATGTCCCCAAAAGTTTCGTCATCACCAACCAATAATAGCTTACCAACGCTTGTGTCCAAAGATAGGGAACTTTCCTGGCAAATTGCCTCTAATTTATTTGTTAGTTTTAAGTATGCTTGGGCTGGAATTACTTACGCTTTTCAGACTCAACGGAATTTTCGGATTCATGTAGCCGTCTGCGCTTTAGCGATTGGTTTAAGTGTATTTTTACGGTTAGAGACAATGAAAGTATCCATAATTGCTGTTACCAGCGGTTTAGTTTTAACCTTAGAGTTAGTCAATACTGCTATTGAGTCAATTGTAGATCTAACGGTAAAACAGTCTTATCATGAGTTGGCAAAAGTTGCTAAAGACTGCGCTGCTGGTGCTGTACTTGTCTCAGCTTTAGTCGCATTATTGGTTGCCTCTACACTAATATTGCCTCCTTTAACAACATTAATTCTGTCTACTTTTTAAATGGTAGATTGTGAATAGTAGAGACGTTTTCAGGGAACATTTTTGATATTTTTAAATGAAATTAGGTAAAAATTGTGATATTAGTCATTGATAATTACGATAGCTTTACGTATAACTTGGTACAATACCTGGGAGAATTAGCAGTAGATTTCCCAGTTGCCAATGACCTGCAAGTGGTGCGGAACGATAAGATTACTGTAGATGAAATTAGGGTATTAAACCCCGATGCAGTGGTGATTTCCCCTGGTCCTGGTCGTCCAGATGATGCGGGAGTTTCCCTGAATGCGATCGCCCAATTAGGAGATAAACTCCCAATTCTAGGCGTGTGCTTAGGACATCAAAGTATTGGTCAGGTTTTCGGAGGTAAAATTGTTTCCGCCCCAGAATTGATGCACGGAAAAACCTCTTTGGTATCGCACACAGGCATAGGAATTTTTCAAGGTTTAGAAAATCCTTTAACCGCTACCAGATATCATAGTTTAGTTATTGAGCGCGAAACTTGCCCAGAAGTATTGGAAATTACGGCTTGGGTAGAAGATGGCACAATTATGGGCGTGAGACACCGGAACTATCCTCACATTCAAGGAGTCCAATTTCATCCGGAGAGTGTCCTAACTGCTTTGGGTAAGGAATTACTGAGAAATTTTCTGCGAACTTTGTAAAGCGAGTATTTTTATGAAACGACGACAATTGATAGGCTACGCTGGGGCGGGTTTAGTGACGGCTGTAGTGACTAATTTGGTTGATCCAGTTCCAGTAAATGCCCAATCTAGTGGTGTATCAATTCAGTGGTTAGGACATACTTGCTTTTTATTAACCAATGGTAATGTCAAAATTCTCATCAATCCCTTTAGTAATTTGGGCTGTACAGCTAAATACCGTCCCCCAAATGTTCCATCAGATTTGGTATTAATTAGTAGTCAATTGTTAGATGAAGGGGCAATAGATAAAATATCAGGAAATCCCAAATTAGTTTATCAGCCCGGTGTCTATGAGTTTCGCGGCGTTAAGTTTCAGGGAATTACCACAGACCATGATCGTAAAAATGGACAACAATTTGGGAAAAATATAGCTTGGAAATTGAACCAAGGTGGAATTAATCTGCTGCACTTAGGGGGTTCTGCTGCACCAATTACCCTAGAACAAAAAATCCTCATGGGTCGCCCCGATGTGCTATTTATACCAGTGGGAGGTAGTGCTAAAGCTTACAATGCCCAAGAAGCAAAGGACGCTATTGCAGTATTAAATCCTAAATTAGTTATTCCTACCCATTACCGCACTCAAGCCGCTGATGCTAAAGAGTGTGATATTACCCCAGTAGATGATTTTCTGACTTTGATGCAGGGTGTTAATATTCGCCGGAGTAATAATGATTCTGTAGCGATTAATTCTAAGAGTTTGCCGGAAAATACGGAAATTCAGGTTTTGAGTTATAAGTTTTGATATCAATTCTAACCCGCTACTAAAAAGCGATCAAAAAAAGGCGAGGAAGTAAAACTCCCCGCCTCAGTATAATTAATCAAGTAAGTTATTGCTTGTGAAAAATCTGAGTGTAAGTAATAACTCCAGATTAAACGGTAATTATGAAATCATTAGCAACCAAAGTAGGAGCATCGAGGATACTTACAGATGCAAACTCAGCACCTGTACCAAAACCAGCACCAATACCATTTTGGTTATAGAAGAGGCTACCTAAGACTGCATTATAAACAATACTAGCGCTGCTATTTGCTGCATCAGCATCATCTGTAACAACGGCAAAGTCTGAAGCAGCACTAAATCCGGCACCAGCAACACTGGATAAAGCCGCAAATACTGTCTTGCTCAAAACTATCTTGTCACCCGCGCTAAAGTCAGCGATGTTGTCTAAACCAAAAGTTGTTGCACTAAAAGCTGTGGCACCATTGAATACGAACTGGTCATTACCAGCACCACCAACTAAGTTGTCAGTACCCAGACCACCAACAAGAGTGTCATTACCAGCACCACCAGCTAAGGTGTCATTACCAGCGCCACCGTCTAAGCGGTTGTTAAGAGTATTACCGATGAGACGGTCATTACCCAAACCACCAATGGCGTTTTCAATGGCATCTACCGCAGTTAATGTGATTTTTGTAGTATTAGCAACGGTTTGAGAGGTTGTGACACCCAGATTCACACGGACACCTATTGTAGCAGCAGTCCCAGCAAAGCTAATTGTATCTATACCCGACGCGTCTGTAATGGTGTCGCTACCTAGTCCAGTGGCAGGGATGGCGAAGAGATAAGTATCATTACCAGCACCACCATTAAGAGTGTCGTTACCTATACCACCATCAAGAGAGTTATTACCACTGTTACCTGTGATAATGTTATTACCTGCATTTCCCGTACCGTTAATCGCAGTTGTTCCTGTCAGGGTCAGGTTTTCGATGTTGGCTAGGGTGGCAATAGTGAAGGTGGCGCTAGATTGAATGGTATCTGTACCACCGCCGGCAAGTTCCGTAATGGTGTCTGTGGTGCTATCTACAATGTAGATATCATCACCTAAACCACCAATCAAGGTATCAGTACCTAAACCACCATCTAGGGTGTCGTTACCAGCACCACCATCAAGCTTGTTATTACCACTGTTACCTATGATGATGTTATTGCCTGCATTTCCCGTACCGTTAATCGCAGTTGTTCCTGTCAGGGTCAGGTTTTCGATGTTGGCTAGGGTGGCAATAGTGAAGGTGACGCTAGATTGAATGGTATCTGTACCACCGCCGGCAAGTTCCGTAATGGTGTCCGTGGTGCTATCTACAATGTAGATATCATCACCTAAACCACCAATCAAGGTATCAGTACCTAAACCACCATCTAGGGTGTCGTTACCAGCAAAGCCACTAAGGGTGTTATTGCCACTGTTACCGATAAGGTTATTATCGAACTCACTCACATCAATAATTTGCACTCCTGTAGCCTCATCAGCTACATAGGCGTTTAGTCCTACCAATTCAACACCTCTAGCAGTTCCAGGGGTATCATAGGTAGACACAAGGGTGGGGTTGCTAGGATTGCTGATATCGAAGATTTGCAGTCCTGTCGGACCATCACCCACGTAAGCATACCGTCCTACTACCTGAGCGCTCCGAGCAGTTCCAGGAGTATCATAAGTGCCAACGAGTGTGGGAGCGGACGGATTGCTAACATCAATGATTTGCAGTCCTTTGTCATTATCTGCTACGTAAGCTAAGTTACCTATCACTTGGACACTATTAGCAGCACCAGAGGTATCATAAGTACCCTTGAGAATAGGGTTACTGGGGGTGCTAATGTCGAGGATTATTAATCCAGTAGCAAAATCAGCCACGTAAGCTAAATTATCTATTACCTGGATACCTCTCGCGGAACCGGGAGTATCATAAGTAGCTTTGAGAATAGGGTTACTGGGGGTGCTAATGTCGAGGATTATTAATCCAGTAGTATCATCAACTACGTAGGCTAAGTTGCCTACTACTTGAACACGATAAGCAAGTCCAGGAGTGTCATAAGCACCTTTGAGAGTAGGAGCAGCAGGATTACTGACATCAATAATTTGTAGCCCTGAAGCCTGATCAGCTACGTAAGCTAAATTGCCTACTACCTGAATACCCCTAGCATTTCCAGGAGTATCATAACTGCCCTTGAGGGTAGGAGCGGCAGGATTACTGATGTCGAGAATTTGCAATCCTGAATCAAAATCAGCTACGTAGGCTAAGTTGCCTACCACCTGGACACGGTAAGCAGCACCTGGCGTGTCATAAGCACCTTTAAAACTAGGCATAGATTCCTCGCTATTAATCGTTAAAGTTTCCGTACAAAATGAAATTTGCTTTGGACTGGAAGATATTTATACCAGTTCAAATTAAACTCCGGTTTGTCGGTCGGTATTTCGTACAATATATGGAAAGTATTTCATAGGTTTTTTGAAAAAGCAAGTCTTTTCCCTAAAAATTTTTCTACATTTGTAGATTTATATACTGTTAATCACTATAGTTATCAAAATAAACGTGGTATAAACCATTAATATGGAGTCATTAGCCACTAAGTTTTAATGCTGATGAGACTCCTGCTATATCTTCTAGTGATGAAAAAATAGAACTTGTCACAAAAAAGCGATCGCTTCCAGTAAAATCATGGAAAGCGATCGCTGAATATAAATTCAGAAAGTCTTAGTCAATTGATAATAGACCAATTACCCATTACCAAATCAACCTGTATACCATTCTGGAGTTAGCTTATCTGCATCAGCAACAGGAGTTTCAGTCGCTAAAGTTCCATTCATAGTCCAGATTTTATCTGCGGATGTTTGTTGATCTCTCCAGTAAATATCAGTCTTACCATCACCATTGAAATCACCTAAAGATGCTGTCAAACCAGGAGTATTGCTAGGTAGGAAAGCTTCAGAACTTACCGCTGTACCATCCATTAACCAAGCAGTATTTGCCCCACTAGTCGCATTGTGCCAGAAGATGTCAGTTTTACCATCGCCATTGAAATCGCCAATTCTCGCACTCCAATCTGTACCCAATGTGCTGACAGTACCTTCAGTCACAAAAACGCCATTCATTGTCCAAATCTTATTCTCGCCTGTAGCGGTATTGCGCCACAAAACATCAGTTTTGAAGTCGCCGTTAAAATCACCAAGAGTAGAAGTCCAAGAAGCATCTTGAGATTGGAGATCATACTTGGTGGCTTGGCTGCCATCCATAAACCAAGCGGTATTTGCACCTGTGGTGGAATTGCGCCAGAAGATGTCACTCTTACCATTACCATCAAAATCAACAATGGTTGCAGTCAATCCTGGAGTTGTAGTTTCTAGGACATTTGCACTAACTACTTTTGTGCCATCCATTTCCCAAATAGCATTTTCACCAGTAGTGGCATTATTCCAGAAAATATCAGTTTTGCGATCGCCATTGAAATCGCCAATACTAGCAGTAAAACCTGGATCAACTCGATCTAAAGCCAAGAAACTAGAGACTTTTGCGCCATCCATTAGCACAATTACATTTTCACCAGTTGCTTTATTGCGTAATAAGAAATCAGTCTTATTATCGCTATTAAAATCAGCAGTTTTATAGTCCCAGGTATTTAAGTCATATTTACCCAAAGAAGCTTGTTCTAAAACTTGTGTTCCGTTCATCAAGCGAACTAAAATTTCACCTGTTTGAGCATTTACCCAAAGTTTATCTGTTTTACCATCACCATTAAAATCAGGAACAATGGCTGCACTGGTTAAATAAGGATTAGGATTAGGGTTAGCACTGCCTCCAATGGGGATTTGAGCTAATGGATTTGTTGGTACTAATGGATCTGCTAATGCAGAAACAGAAGAACTTCTAACGCTAAAAGATGAAGGATTTAAATCTTCAAGAGGTGATGCTTGCTCGATTTTATTTTGAGCTTGTAAACCGTAATTTCTTGTATCTAAAGATAATTGATCAGGCATGACTTGTTTTTATGAGTAATTAATATCCATTTTTAAGTTGATTTTCATGAAGATTCTGTAAACAACAAACATTTGTTTAATTGTTTTGATTGAATGTCATTATTTATAGACATTTTCATAATGTTTATCAACACTAACTTTGAAATTTGAAAGTAATATCTAAACAATCAAAAAATATTTTATATTCTGTTTATCAATGTCATCATTTAAAAATGAAATCCTGTTTTCTTGACAATCTCATCCCTAAAAGTCCTCATGGATTGTCAAGGAAATTAAAAATTGGTTAAAATAACTAAAATTAACAATTTTCCTGACAACATTTATCAGTAGTCTATAATTGTTAAAGCCAAAAACAACACTATCAATAAATCAACTATGCAAACAGAATATCGGCAACGTCGTGAGCAGTTAATGGCGAAAATAGGCAGTGGTACAGCGATTTTTAGAAGTGCGCCGACGGCAGTAATGCATAACGATGTCGAGTATATTTATCGTCAAGATAGTGATTTCTTTTACCTAACTGGCTTTAACGAAGCCCAAGCAGTCGCAGTATTAGCACCACATCATCCAGAACATCGGTTTATCTTATTTGTGCAACCCAAAGACCGAGAAAGGGAAGTTTGGAGTGGTTATCGTTGTGGAATAGACGCAGCTAAGGAATTTTATGGTGCAGATGTAGCTTACCCCATTGCGGAGTTAGATGAAAAGTTACCCCAATATTTAGAAAAAGCCAATTGTATCTATTATCATTTAGGACGCGATCGCAATTTCAACGACAAAATTCTCCAACATTATCAAAACTTACTCCGCACCTATCCCAAACGTGGTACAGGACCCACATCCATAGTTGATCCTGGTACTGTCCTCAACACCATGCGGTTATATAAAAGCAAAACAGAATTAGATTTAATGCGTCAAGCTGTAGAAATTGCCGTAGAAGCTCATAATTATGCTTTGCAAACCACCGCACCAGGACGGTATGAATATGAAATCCAAGCCGAAATAGAACATATTTTCCGGTTACGGGGGGGAATGGGACCAGCTTATCCTTCTATTGTCGCATCAGGTAAGAATGCTTGCGTACTGCATTACATTGAAAACAACTGTCAAATGCAAGCCAATGATTTACTCTTGATTGATGCAGGTTGTGCTTATGGTTATTACAACTCTGATATTACCCGCACATTTCCCGTTAGTGGTAAATTCACACCCGAACAAAAAGCATTATATGAAATAGTATTAGCAGCACAAAAACAAGCAATAGCAGAAGTAAAACCGGGTAATTCCTTCCATGCACCTCATAATGCAGCCGTGCGAATTTTAACAGAAGGATTAGTTGAACTGGGTTTACTCAAAGGAGAAATTGATAAATTAATCGCAGAGGAAAAATATAAACCCTTTTATATGCACCGCACCAGTCATTGGTTAGGCTTAGACGTCCATGATGTCGGCGTTTATCAACATGGAGAAAACCCCCAAACCTTACAACCTGGCCAAGTGCTAACCATAGAACCAGGACTTTATATTGTACCGGATACCAAACCCGCCGAAGACCAACCGGAAATTGATCCTCGCTGGGTAGGAATTGGGATTCGCATTGAAGATGACGTATTAGTTACTGAAGAAGGAAATGAGGTTTTAACAGCGGGAGTTCCCAAGGAAATAAAAGATTTAGAAAGATAGTAGGAGACTTCCAAATAAAATGGAGAAATAAGGAGAAATACTAAATTATGAACCGTGAAGAAGTTTTACAAATTCTCAGAACACATCAACAAGAATTAAAAGACTTAGGAGTAAGATCCCTTGAATTATTTGGTTCTGTTGCTCGTAATGAAGCTCGTTCTGATAGTGATGTGGATTTATTAGCAGAATTATCCGAATCAATGAGTTTATTTCAGTTTATTGAAGCTAAACTCTATATTCAAGATTTATTAAAATGTCCGGTAGATATGGGAACAAAAGATGCTTTACGCGAACATTTGCGCCAACCAATACTAGAGGATATTGTCTATGTCTTCTAGAAATTGGCTGGTTCGTATTCAGGATATTCTTGACTCCACCTGTACAATTAGGGACTGTACAGCAGGACTGAGTTTTGAAACATTTTGCGAAAATAAGGTTATCGTCAAAGCCGTACTTTATGACTACATGATTATTGGTGAAGCCTCTAAACATATTCCTGAAGATAGAAAGAAACGTTACCCGGAAATTCCTTGGCTATTAATGGGTGATATGCGAAATGTTGTTACCCATGAATATTTTCAGGTTAGGCTCAAATTGATATGGCAAGGAATTAATAATGATATTCCTTTACGAACACCTCAACAAACAGGGAATTAACGTGAAAATTACCCTCCCTAGTGAAACCCAATGGGAATATGCTTGTCGCGCTGGTACAACCACAAAATTCTGGTTTGGAGATAATGACAGCGAGTTAAAAGAACACGCTTGGTACACAGATAATTCAGGTAGTCAAACCTATTCTGTGATAGAAAAAGAGGATACCCACACTAATCCTTGGGGTTTAGTGGATATGCACGGCAATGTTCGGGAATGGTGTGCTGACTCCTGGACAAGTAATGTTGCTAATTTACCTAAAAATGGCAATGGGTATGTTAATGCTTTACAAAGCAACAAGTTACCGCGTGGGGGTAGTTTGTACTAGGATAGTAATAATTGCGCTGCTGGCTATCCCAACTTCAATACTCTACGCTACCTTTTCGAGGGCGACAGCCTCAACGACAACGGTTTTCGTGTAGTATGTGTGTAGGGGCAATCCCCCTGTGGTTGCCCCGATATTTATAATTACCACGCGATTGCCTTAATATTTGTGGTAATCATTTGGTTAACCCGATATTTGTATTGATCAATAAATTGATTATTTGGGCGATCGCATTACATCAAAACCCATGTAAAATTGATCATTAATCCGATAATTATCGGTGTAACCAATGATGATCGGGGCAACCACGGGGGGATTGCCCCTACGGATGTTATTTGTTTTTATGGCGTATAATCCTAATGTTCATCGTCGTCGTTCTATTCGCCTGAAAGGATATGATTATTCTCAGGCAGGGGCGTATTTTGTGACTATTTGTATTAACCAGAGGCGATCGCTCTTTGGTAATATTCAAGAAGGTATCATGTACCCTTCACCCGCAGGAGAAATGGTACAAACTGTTTGGGATGAAATTCCTACCCATTACCAAGGAATTGATATTGATGCTTTCGTTTTGATGGCTAATCACATTCATGGCATTATTATTCTTGAACCTAATTGTTCAATGAAATTAGGAGATGTTGTTCATAGGTTTAAGTCTTTAACCACTACTAAATATCGTTATGGTGTTTATGAAAAGGAATGGCCAGCTTTTGAAAAGAGACTATGGCAACGCAATTATTATGAACACATTATTCGTAACGAAAAATCATGCGATCGCTTACGAGAATATATAAGAGATAATCCAATATTATGGGATGTTGACACCCTCCATCCCAACAACCCCGAAAATTTCCCCACGTAGGGGCAAACCCCCCGTGGTTGCCCCAATAATTTGGGGGTGGCGTTCTTATATCTCACAAATCGGGATGACAGGATTCGAACCTGCGGCATCCTGCTCCCAAAGCAGGCGCGCTACCAAGCTGCGCTACATCCCGTAAAGTCACAGGAACCAATCTTCACATAAATCAAATTATGTTCTTTTGGCTCATCTCGACTATCATATCACAAAAAAGAATAAATGCAAACCCAATAATCCAGAAAAATCAGATTTAGGGAAATATACTTAGTTCCCTAATCCCCAAACCCCAGCCACGTTTATCACTGAGGATACCAAAACATTCCTTTTATACCTTCAGGATCTGACATAAAGCCCATCGTCTTATAGAAATCTACAACATGAGGGTCAGCAAAAAGAGTGACATTACTAATTTCCTCATTCCTAAGTTTTTTGAGGACATATTTCATTAATGCCTTACCTAGACCTCTACTTTGAAAATCAGGATGAACAACTACATCCCAAATAGTGGCATTAAAAGCATGATCTGAGGTAGCACGGGCAAAACCAATCAAACGCTTTTTATTTCCTCGTACTTGCCACATAGAGGCCACGAGAAAACTATGCTCAATAGCTTTTTTTACTTTTCTAAGGGGGCGACGTGACCAGCCAACTGCATCACAGAGTTCTTCGAGTTCATAAAGGTCAATATCTCTTTCCGTACTGAAAATGATTTGATCCTTACCTACACTAGAATTACCATCAACTTCCGCTGTATGCTCATTAACAGCAGTGTTTTTATTTGCCGCTAAAGATTCAGGAGTGCTAAACCAAGTTTTCCAAAAACCCATGCCAATGCAGTTCGGGTAGTATGACTAAAATTGGTTTCCACTTTTTAAAAGTGTTGATTCACATTTAACATCACTATGATCATTGCTTGCCAATCCACTAGAAATATTCTAGGTGTTTTAGCGGTTTGTAATACTCACAGCTAGTTATGAGGTGTTTCTTCCCAATCACTCTCAACTCTAGCATTTTGTTTTCACACTACTCCATAAAACTCACCCAAAGGCAAAAATTTTCCGAAATTCAAGTATCTTTCCCGCTTGAGTGACAATTTTACCCGCTGCTGCTTTTATAAACAGACAATGATGAACTGTAGTGTGAGCGTCTCGCTCACGCGGGCAAGATGCCCGCACTACCAAAAACCTGTATTGAGTCGCACCCACTATTGAGGGGACGATATTTAATTATGGCAACAATAGAAATATTAGGCGTTCCACATACTTATGAGCTAACTGCTCCCACATCATGCCCCCATACTTTAGTATTTATCCACAGTTGGCTAAATAGTAGCGTATATTGGCAACCTGTGATTTCTCGTCTATCGGTAGATTTACAGTGTTTATCTTACGATTTGCGAGGGTTTGGTGAATCACAGTCCCAGGTGACATCAGATATAGAACTGACTGCTACAGACTCTAGTATGGTTAGTTTGTCTTTGGATTCTATGTACTCTCCATCTGCTTATGCTCGGGATTTGGCTGTGCTTCTCCAACACCTGAATATTTCTAGTGCTTGGCTAATTGGTCATTCTTTGGGTGGCACTATTGCTCTATGGACAGCGACTCAATTACCTGATTGTGTTAAAGGTGTAATTTGTATTAATGCAGGCGGTGGGATTTATCTGAAAGAAGCGTTTGAGCAATTTCGTGCGGCTGGGCAAAAATTTTTACAAGTCCGTCCTCGTTGGCTTTCACAAATGCCTTTGATTGATTTGTTGTTTACTAAAGCTAGTGTATTACATCCTTTAGACCGATATTGGGCGCGTCAACGACTGATTGATTTTATTGTTGCTGATTCAGAAGCTGCTTTGGGAACTCTTTTTGACTCGACTACGGAAGCAGAAATTAACTGTTTACCCCAATTAGTCTCAAAATTAAAGCAGCCAGTCTATTTTTTAGCTGGCGCTGACGATAAGGTGATGGAACCCAAATATATCCGCCATTTAGCAAGTTTTCATTGGCTTTTCCAATCCGTTGGCGATAATGTGATTGAAATTCCTGATTGTGGACATCTAGCTATGTTAGAGCAGCCAGAAGCCGTAGCTGAACATATTCGGTCAATTGTTAGTTGTTAGTTGTCAGTTGTTAGTTGTCAGTTGTCAGTAGGGGCGAAGCATTTGGAAGATAAATTATCGGTCATTGCCAAAAATAGTTCTCCAAATGCTTCGCCCGTACAGTTGTCAGTTGTTAGTTGTCTTTCTTCCTTCCTTCTTCTTTCTTCCTTCTTCTTTCTTCCTCCTGAACTCCTTCCTCCTTCCTCCTGAACTCCTGAACTCCTGAATTAATTTTCGTATAACTGCATGACTTGGTTCAGTGAGAGCCGGGAATGGACTCCTAATGTGAGTGGAGAAGTTCTGCCACGTGATAGGTGTTCAACGGCTGCACAGCCAATCATGGCGGCGTTGTCAGTGCAAAATTTTAAGGGGGGGAATAGAACCCGCAAGTTATGTTTACTGGCTGCTGCTTGTAAATGCTTTCTCAGTCCACTATTAGCTGCTACGCCACCACCTACAGTAATGGTATCTAATCCATAGTTCCGAGCGCAGGCGATCGCTCTTTTGGTTAGCGATCGCGCTATAGTATCCTGGAAACTAGCCACTACATCGGCAATTGGTACTTCTTTGCCCTCTTTCTCCAACTGCTGTACTAAACGTAATACCGCTGTCTTTAATCCGCTAAAACTACAATCATAGGGATGATAACCCCCACCTGGTAAAGAAATTTTGCCCTCCGGTAATGCAAAGGCTTGGGGATTGCCAGTTTGTGCCAGTTTGTCAATTATTGGTCCACCGGGATAACCCAGTTTCAACAACCGCGCCACCTTGTCAAAAGCCTCACCCGCCGCATCATCACGGGTTTCTCCCAGGGTTTCGTATATACCATAATCTTTCACATAAATCAAGCTTGTATGACCGCCGGAAACAAGTAAGCTAAGAAAGGGAGGATTTAAACTTGGCTGGCTCAAGTAAGTCGCGTAAATATGACCTTCCAGGTGATGCACTCCCAAAAAAGGCAAATCATGGACAATTGCCAGGGTTTTGGCAGCCGTTAATCCTACCAGCAACGCTCCTACTAGTCCAGGCGCACAGGTGGCAGCTATCCCATCAATCTGACTCCAATCTAGATGACTAGACTCCATCGCTTGCTCTATTTCATAATTCAGCGTTTCTAAATGCTGACGTGAGGCCACCTCTGGTACTACCCCACCATATTGTTGATGAATAGAAATTTGTGAGGCAACAATACTGCTACACACTTCACGATTCTTAATAATTGCAACAGCAGTTTCATCACAACTGGTTTCAATGGCTAGAACGGTTGTCATAGAATGGGTAATTGAATTGGTAATTGGTAATTGGTAATTGGCAATATACATTCTCTCATATCTCCCCCTGCCCCCTGCTCCCTGCTTCCTACCCTGCTTCCCTATCTTTTGATTGAGAAGCTTTAACTTTTGTTGACTTAAACTTTACTCAGTTCCCAGCCAAGAGTATGATAACTTCCTAGTTATCTAAAATAAAGACTGTACAAGCCGCTTCGTTTTGTACAAGAAACTTCTCGTTTTGTAATAAAAGGAAACAACTCCATGAGACGATTGTTTGCTTTGCTTTTGGTGATGACTCTTTGGTTCAATTTTGCTCCTGAAGCTAATGCACTAGGCGCAAACCTTGTTCCTTGTAAAGACTCTCCCGCCTTTCAAGAGCTAGCACTAAATGCCCGCAACACCACCACTGACCCCGAATCTGGCAAAAAGCGGTTTGAACGTTATTCTCAGGCGCTCTGTGGCCCTGAAGGTTATCCTCACTTGATTGTAGATGGCAGTCTTGATCATGCTGGTGATTTTTTAATCCCTAGTATTCTCTTCCTCTACATTGCTGGTTGGATTGGTTGGGTAGGCCGTGCTTATCTCCAAGCAATCAAAACAGGATCAGATGCGGAGCAAAAAGAAATCCAAATTGATTTGGGTATTGCTCTACCTATCATCACCTCCGGTTTTGCTTGGCCCGCAGCAGCAATCAAGGAATTGCTCTCCGGCGAATTAACCGCGAAGGATTCAGAAATTACCGTTTCGCCACGTTAATTCATTTGTTTTCAATCACTCATTCTGGAGACTAAATTCATGGCTGAAAAAGGTAACGAAACCAACTACTTGATTACATTCATTTCCACTGCTCCCGTTGCAGCAACTATCTGGTTGACAATCACAGCCGGGATTTTGATTGAATTTAATCGCTTCTTCCCTGACCTCCTTTTCCACCCCCTATAGGTTGAAAATCCGGTTTACAAAAGTTAAGTAAATTAGCTTTTGCTTGTAGATTGTCTCATTGAGTTATCAAACCTAGTTAGGTGAAAATATCACTCAAATTAGCAATCTTCACTAATGTATGAAACTCGTCATGTTGTCCACTGTTTGCGGGTTTCATACTTTTCTAAATGAGAAAGTGGCAAAATTAATTTTTATGAAAAATGCCATCTTTCTCATTTAAAAGCGAGCAAACAACATGACTCAACCAGTAAGCTCATCAAAAACTTACCTAGTGATCCAAGGAATCGAAAAGTTATGGCAATAGCAGCACGTGATCCACAAAAAGGCGATCTAGAAACCCCCATCAATTCCGCTCCTTTGGTGAAGTGGTTTATTAGCAACTTACCAGCTTATCGCCCCGGTCTAAATCCTTTTAGACGCGGTTTGGAAGTCGGTATGGCTCATGGTTATTTACTATTTGGACCTTTCCATAGATTAGGTCCTTTACGCAATGCCCCCAATGCTACCTTAGCTGGTTTGTTGGGTAGTATTGGATTGGTTGTAATTTTGACAGCTTGCCTATCCCTATATGCTAACAGCAACCCTGGTAAAGCTCTTGCTAGTATTGCTGTACCCAATCCTCCTGTTGATGCTTTTAACTCTAAGGAAAGCTGGAATAATTTCACCAGTGCTTTCTTGATTGGTGGTATCGGTGGCGCAGTAGTCGCTTTCTTCTTAACCAGTAATTCTGGATTAATCCAAGGTTTATTGGGTTAATTTAATTCTTGATAATGGGTAATAGTTGCTAATTTGGGCTATTACCTATTGTCGAGAGAAGTATATTAGAAAATAGATAATTTTGACACTCTCCGGTCTAAAGACGCGGAGATTCTATAGAGAGTTTCAGTCTATATCCCTCAGTTATCCCAGTTTCAGGCATTGCCTTAAATATTTGGGTTCTTGCCCTGATTTCGTTTGCCCTGGCGGGCGAAATCATATCTGACAAGCGTAACTTTCCGAGAGTCCCTCGGTAGCTTTTTATGTCTTTAGTGACGATTTAATTGTATCACGAATATGGATGAAAATTTGAAATAATTTCAAATTTTCAAATTAACGTCAATGCAGGATAAAGGAAAGCAACTAGTACATCACGGCGTAAATAAAGCAACCATATTCAATCGCCAAAAAGCCTACTGTATATTAGTTTTGACTTTTGACTTTTGACTTTTGACTTCCGCCCTGCGGTACTAGCCTTCATCCCTTGTCTAAAGCCCAAATGTGGCTTCCTGAGTCAGCCACATTTTCAAGGGTTTTCGGCGTTCTTCCTTATAATTTTACAAAAAACTAATTATAAAATACTAAATTATTCAGAGAAATAGGGACAACTTTTGCAGCATCAATAGAAAAATAAATTGTTTATTGTTATCTCATGTGTAGGGGTTTAGCAGTGCTAAACCCTTACCTATAAAATCAGCTTAACTCAATTATTAATATGGCCAAGTCCAATCGCGGATTTCTGGCATATCTTCACCGTGTTTCTGAATATATTGCTTATGTTCAATCAACTTATCTTGCAATTTTTGTTTTACATAAGCTGCTTGAGAACCTAATTTTGGTACACGGTCAATCACATCCATAACTAAATGGAATCTATCTAAATCATTCATTACCACCATATCAAAAGGTGTGGTTGTTGTTCCTTCTTCTTTGTAACCACGCACATGAATATTCTGATGATTTGTATGCCGATAGGTGAGACGATGAATTAACCAAGGATAACCATGAAATGCAAAGATGATTGGTTTATCAGTTGTGAAAATAGTATCAAAATCCTTACTATTTAAACCGTGAGGATGTTCACTTTTTGGCTGTAGAGTCATCAAATCAACAACATTAACAACTCGCACTTTTAAATCTGGGAAATTTTGCCGTAAAATATCCACAGCCGCTAAAGTTTCCAAAGTTGGAACATCTCCAGCACAAGCCATAACTACATCGGTTTCACTGTCTTGATCATTACTAGCCCATTCCCAAATTCCTAAACCTTTAGTACAATGTTTAATTGCCGAATCCATGTCTAAATATTGTAATGCAGGTTGTTTACCAGCCACAATCACATTGACATAATTACGACTTCTTAAACAATGGTCAGTTACTGATAGCAAAGTATTAGCATCAGGTGGTAGATAAACACGAATGATTTCGGCTTTTTTGTTAATTACGTGGTCAATAAAGCCAGGATCTTGGTGAGAAAAACCATTATGATCTTGTCGCCAAACATGAGAAGTGAGAAGATAATTTAAAGATGCAATTGGTCTTCTCCAAGTAATATGCCGAGTTGTTTTCAACCATTTGGCGTGTTGGTTGAACATGGAATCAATGATGTGAATAAAGGCTTCATAACAGGAGAAGAAACCATGACGACCTGTTAACAAATATCCTTCTAACCAGCCTTGACAATTGGTTTCGCTGAGGATTTCCATAACTCGACCGTCCGGTGATAAATGGTCATCTTCCGGGAGAGTTTCCGCATCCCAAGCGCGGTTTGTCACTTCAAATAAAGGATCTAAACGATTTGAGGCGGTTTCGTCAGGCCCAAAAACGCGGAAGTTACGGCTTTCTTCGTTGAGTTTCATGATGTCACGGAGAAACTTGCCAGTAACTTTGGTAGCTTCAGCGTTAACTGTTCCTGGTTTAAATACTTCTACAGCATAGTTGCTAAAATCAGGCATTTTCAAGTCACGCAGCAAAATTCCGCCGTTAGCGTGGGGGTTGTCTCCCATGCGACGCTGACCTTTGGGGGCTAGTTCTGCAAGTTCGGGAATCAGTTGACCGTTGGTGTCGAAAAGTTCTTCAGGTTTGTAACTTTTTAGCCAATCTTCCAGCAATTGCAGATGTTCCGGTTTACCAGCTATATCACTAAAAGGGACTTGGTGCGATCGCCAATAACCCTCTGTTTTCTTCCCGTCCACTTCCTTGGGTCCAGTCCAACCTTTGGGAGTGCGTAAAACAATCATTGGCCATTGCGGTCGTGCTTGGAAACCATGTACCCGCGCTTCTCTTTGGATACTTTGAATTTCTGGAATGATTGTATCTAATACTGCCGCCATTTTTTGGTGAACTTCCGCCGGGTCAGAACCTTCCACAAAGTAAGGTTTATAGCCATAGCCGATAAATAGGCTTTCCAATTCCCCATGGGGTATCCGTGCTAATACTGTGGGATTGGCAATTTTGTATCCATTCAAATGCAGAATTGGTAAAACTGCACCATCAGTAACAGGGTTGATAAATTTGTTAGAATGCCAGCTAGTTGCTAGAGGTCCAGTTTCCGCTTCTCCGTCACCCACAACCGCCGCAACTATCAAATCAGGGTTATCAAATACTGCACCGTAAGCATGAACTAAAGCATAGCCTAATTCCCCCCCCTCATGGATAGAACCAGGGGTTTCTGGGGCGACGTGACTGGGAATACCACCAGGGAAGGAGAATTGCTTAAATAGTTTTTGCATTCCCTCTTCATCTTGGGAGATGTTGGGGTAATATTCGCTATATGTTCCTTCTAAGTAGGTATTGGCAACAATTCCGGGTCCACCATGTCCAGGACCAGCTATGTAAATTGCATTGAGGTCGTATTTTTTAATAACTCGGTTGAAGTGGGCGTAAATCAAGTTTAGCCCTGGGGTAGTTCCCCAATGTCCTAATAGTCGAGGTTTGACGTGTTTTTGTTGGAGTGGTTCTCTCAAAAGAGGGTTGTCAAGGAGGTATATTTGTCCAACAGAGAGATAATTGGCTGCACGCCAATAGGCGTTAATTTTTTGTAATTCTCTGTCTGTTAAAGGTTTTGTCTGTGAAATGCTGGTAATAGTCATTTAAAACTCCAGTCCAAAGTATTCGCACCAATCAGTTTTATAAGGAGAATGCCGAAAACCCTTGAAGGCGTGTCCGACTCAGGAGGACACACCTGTGCAACAGCTGCGGGATGAAGGCTAATTGCAGGATAAATCCTGCACTGACATTTTGTATATATTGTATAATAAACGATTTACAAAAAAGTAGGGGCGAAGCATTCGCTTATAAAAATTATGCGACCAACCGACAACTCAACAGCGCGAATGCTTCGCCCGTACGGCAACGGATTGAACACGCTAAGAAAATAGCGCGTAACGTGTGCAGGTCTAATGTCAATGTAACTGTGATGATTTGTTTGGGGAAAAAGTTAATTACTTTCTACAGCAGATTTTGCTCTAATGAGGTACAAACTTGAATTATGAAACTCTTGTAGTGCGGCCATCTTGCCCGCTGGATAAGTACCTCATCACACCAGAAAGTGCTGTATTTCACTATTTTTTTGTCTCTTGATATTTAATTTTAGAATAATATTACAAACAACAACACCCAGACATCTACTAGCTTGTTGAATCCCTCTTTTTGTTAACTCTAGCCAGGGATGTACTACCTTTCATCAACTTGATCAATAAGGGATGGAAACCAGTTACAGCGCCCCCTGATTTTCATTGATTTGAGGGAATATCAGCTTTCGCGTTGGGTGTTGTTGTTTGTTGACGAGACAGATTTGAACTAAACAGCAATTTCACCTCTTACCTAACTTGCATTTTCTATCTTCTTCTTTCTCTCTAGCTGTTGTATCTGCCAGGGAAGCTCTAATGGCTTCAACTATTAGAATAACAACTTTAAATTAGATTGGATATTTTTGCAATTAAACTTTACAAACAAAAAACATCAGTGAGCTTTAAAAGCCTATACTTAAAATCCTCCTAATGCACGAATATTATCAAGAATGGTAACTTCTAAATAGGGATCGCCCACAGCCCGACTTATGGGTAAAGCTTGGTTGTAAAAGACCAGTGCCTTTTGCTTTTCTCCTAAATCATCGTAGACAAGACCGATATTATTGAGAGTGATAGCTTCCCCACCGCGATCGCCCACAGCCCGACTTATGGGTAAAGCTTGGTTGTAAAAGACCAGTGCCTTTTGCTTTTCTCCTAAAGCATCGTAGACACGACCGATATTATTGAGAGTGGTAGCTTCCATACGGCGATCGCCCACAGCCCTAAGTATGGGTAAAGCTTGGTTGTAAAAGTCCAGTGCCTTTTGCTTTTCTCCTAAAGCATCGTAGACAAGACCGATATTATTGAGAGTGGTAGCTTCCCCACCGCGATCGCCCACAGCCCGACGTATGGGTAAAGCTTGGTTGTAATAGTCCAGTGCCTTTTGCTTTTCTCCTAAATCATCGTAGACAAGACCGATATTATTGAGAGTGATAGCTTCCCCACGGCGATCGCCCACAGCCCTAAGTATGGGTAAAGCTTGGTTGTAATAGTCCAGCGCCTTTTGCTTTTCTCCTAAAGCATCGTAGACACGACCGATACCAGTGAGAGTGGTAGCTTCCCAACTACGATCGCCCACAGCCCGATACAATAATCTAGCCTCCTGCCATTTTTGAATTGCTTGTCGCAAAGACTCTGCTGATCCTTGTTGATAAAGTGTCATTCCCTCTTCAAAAAGCCGTTCTGCATTTTCCTTTGTTGCTGCTGGAGATTGAGCAATTTTTGAGGAATCATCTTTTGCCAAAACACGGCTAGAGTCAGTAACTGCACTCACACAACCAAACAACAGAATACTAATAGACAAAGTTATATAGCCGTTACCTACCAGTAACATCAGCCAATTATGTTGTTGTTTTCTATTTTTCATCAGAATTAATACGTGGTAAAATAGCAACCTCTGTTTATAATATCAGCTTTTTTTGATGATATTCTCAGTAAACAATATTTTATACAAGCGACCAGTATCAAAGGTTTTCATCTTTTCAAGAATTGTGAGCGGATTTCTGCACGTACACTCATGAGGATTTTACCGAGATGATTTTCTCCTGTATGATTTGCACCACAGCCCCAGAAACAGTCTGTAGGGGAATTTTCTATAAGCATTTCATCACCTGTGATTAATAATATTTCCCTAATATCAGCATGAGTGATAAATTTTTGTAGTACCCCAATCCGCATGACTTGAGTTTTCACCAATTCCCAATCTGGACGGAAACGACGAGAGGGACAACGCCCTAAAGCAGCGGCCTGTTCAGGACTAACAGCAGCGTGAATTAAAGGTATAATGGGAGCATCGGGACTACCAACAAACTTTTGTGCTTGATAATAATGCTCAACGGTAGGCCAGTCAGTACCGTCAATGTTAATACTGTGGGGAGAAAAGTTAGAAAAACAACCATAGGGCTGGGAAACTTGATAAAAGTAAATAGTCATTTGCAAAATTCTCTTTTATACTAAATTAGCTTTAGCAGTAATAATGTAAATGAATAATAGATTGAGCCATTCTGTTTTATGACTACAGATGCTTTTGAACAAACAAATTGGGTGTGGGAATTTTCCTTATTCCAACAACAAGTAGGGGAATGGCTAGAATACCAATTTTCCCGGTTTCAAAAAACTTTACCAGAATTACCGCCTGGTTGGTCAATCAATCCCTGGTTAGGTGAATTACTAAATATCCTATTTTGGTTAGGATTGGGTTTATTCGTGGTATGGATAGGTTGGCGATTATGGCAAGAATTCAATCCTTATATCTATGCTTGGCTAAATGCAATGAGTAATTCTCCAGGTTTTAGAACCAAAGCTGATTCTAGAGAAACATCAATTGCCTTACTGTTAAACCAAGCTCAGGAATTTCACCAACAGTATAATTACACAGAGGCTTGTCGTTGTGTGTATTTAGCAATGCTACAGCAATTGCATGAACAAGCGATCGCCCGGCAACAACCTAGCCGCACAGACGGAGAATATCTGCAATTACTCAAATCCTCCGTCACTCTCATTCAACCATATCAAACATTAATCACCACCCATGAACAACTGTGCTTTAGTGAGCATGAAATGTTAGCAGAAAATTATCAACAGTGTTGGCAAGCTTATCAACAAATATTCCAGCGATTATCATGAATACAGCGGTTTCCGCTCTTATGAGGTACAAAGTTGAATCATGAAACTCTTGTAGTGCGGGCATACTTCGACAAGCTCAGTACAAGTCTTGCCCGCTAGATACGTACCTCATAACACCGGGAAGTGCTGTAATATCAATAATATCAATAATTTCCATATTAATTCAGATAAATCATGAAACGCAATCAGCGCATTGCTTGGTTAGGTGCAATTGCCTTAGTAGTGATCATCTTATTGACCACTATAGCAGCCCCCAACACCCAAATAACTAGTGGTTCTACTTATAACCGCAGCCCTGATGGCTATGGTGCGTGGTATGCTTTTATGCAAGATCAAAATATCAGTATTCAACGTTGGCAAAAACCATTTAGTGATTTACCAACAACAAAAAACCCTATTACTTTATTACAAGTTAATAGCACCCTTCAAGAAATAGAAATATATTCAGAACAAGAAGAATGGATAGCAAAAGGGAATAACCTAGTAATTTTAGGAATTAAAAAACCAGTAACCGCAGCAGCATTTAGTACACAGCAGCAATCAACCTTCGGAAAAGTCAAGATTGATACCCGCCGCCGATATAATATTTCCCAGGAAGAACAAATCACACTAGGAGACGAATTTGGGACAATAATTTGGCAGAAAAAGTTTGGTAAAGGCAAAGTAATTTTAGCAACAACACCATATTTAGCTGCTAATGCCTATCAAAACAATGACAGTAATTTTAAATTATTAGCAGATTTAGTCAGCAAAAATAGTCAAAAAGTATTTGTAGATGAATATATACATGGCTATAAAGATAAAGATATTCAGAAAAAAGTAGGAGAAGATAGTATATTAAATTATTTCGCAAAAACTCCCCTATTACCAGCCTTTATCCAGCTAATTGTCCTATTATTGGCATTAATTTGGGCAGAAAATCGCCGCTTTGGTAAATCATTAACCTTAAAAACACCCGTGATAGATAACAGTCAGGCTTATATTCAAGCTTTAGCGGGAGTTTTACAAAAAGCAGAATCTACTGATTTTGTTGTCGAAATGCTAGGGAAAGAAGAACAAATACAACTTCAGAAAACTTTGGGTTTGAGTCAAATTCCTTTAGACAATCAGGTTTTACTAAAAATCTGGGAAGAACAAACAGGAACTAATACAGAAAAACTCAATGCAGTCTTACAACTACAATCACAAAAACGTCGAATAAGTGAACGAGAACTGATAAGCTGGTTAGAGAAATGGCGTAATTTGCGAGAAACTGAAAATGTCAGAAGTTAGGAGTCAGAATATTTGAGGCAATTAAAAATACTGGCTTTTTTGACTCTAATACCAAATTAAGATGAAGCTGAATAATATTTTAAGAATAATTAACCGCAGATGAACGCAAATAAACGCAGATAAATGGGGATGATTTTGGTTTTGTGCAGCTTCAGCTAAAATTGGTATCAGTGTTTTGATGAATATGATATTTCTCGAAATCTTTTTTTTTATTCCTTTTTTTGTGAGTGATTGATAAATATGAGTGAAACTAATAATTCGGTTTTAATTAACCTGGGAAAAGCAATTAATCAAATGGTTGTCGGACAACCTGCTTTAATCAAACAGACATTAATTGCCTTATTAGCAGGTGGACATATCATTTTAGAAGGAGTTCCCGGCACAGGAAAAACTCTCTTAGTTAAAGTATTGGCACAATTAATCCAATCTGATTTTCGTCGTATTCAACTAACTCCAGATGTTCTCCCGTCAGATATTACAGGGACAAATATCTTTGACTTAAATACCCGCGATTTCACTTTAAAAAAAGGTCCCGTCTTTACAGAAATACTTTTAGCAGATGAAATTAACCGCACTCCTCCAAAAACCCAAGCTGCACTTTTGGAAGCAATGGAAGAAACGCAAGTTACTTTAGATGGAGAAAGTTTACCATTACCTGATTTATTTTGGGTAATTGCCACCCAAAACCCCTTAGAATTTGAAGGAACTTATCCTTTACCAGAAGCACAATTAGATCGGTTTTTGTTTAAGTTAATTGTAGATTATCCAGAACAAGCAGCCGAAAAACAAATGTTATTAAATCGTCAGTCTGGATTTACTGCAAAACGTGCAGATATTGCCAACCTAAAACCTATCACCACAGTAGCTGATATTTTACAAGCTAGACAAGCTGTAAAACAAGTTCAAGTATCAGAAACAATAGTTGATTATTTATTAGAAATTGTCAGAAAATCCCGTCAATATCCTGATTTAGCATTAGGTGCATCTCCTCGCGCTGCTGGTGCTTGGTTGCAAACTTCTCAAGCCGCAGCTTGGTTATCAGGGAGGAATTTTGTCACCCCAGATGATGTAAAATCAGTGGCTTCACCTTTATTACGTCATCGTTTATTATTAAAACCAGAAGCAATGCTAGATGGTTTACAAATTGATGCAGTAGTTGCAGCAGTAATTAATCAAATTCCAGTTCCTAGATAACAGAATCCATTTCTTCTTTGCGTCTTTGCTCCTTTGCCTCTTTGCGCGAAACAAAAATCATGATTCCCTCCAAAAAAGTTTATTTCTTATTAATTGCGGGAATATTTATTTCCCCAATTTTATCTATGATTTTGGGAATTTATCAAACCATAATCATAACTTGTTTATTTGATATTACCGTTTTAATTTTAATGGTAGTTGACGGTTGGGGAATGAAAGCGAAGCGCGTAGAAATTACCCGCGAATTACCTTTACGTTTATCTATTGGTAGAGATAATCCAGTTATATTAAAAGTTCAAGCTGGGAAAATTGATGCAGTTATTAAAATCCGCGATTATTACCCACAAGAATTTGCTGTTTCTACAACCACAGTTACAGCTAATATAAATGCTAATCAAAATCAAGAATTAACTTACACAGTTTACCCAAATCAAAGGGGAGAATTTTCTTGGGGAAATATGCAAGTGCGACAGTTAGGAATGTGGGGGTTAGTGTGGCATGATTGGCAAATTCCCCACAGTACACAGGTAAAAGTATATCCTGATTTAATAGGATTGCGATCGCTCTCCATTCGTCTGACATTACAATCATCAGGTTCTATCCGCAAAACTCGGCAAATGGGAATAGGTACAGAATTTGCAGAACTGCGGAACTATCGCAGCGGTGATGATTTGCGGTTTATTGATTGGAAAGCTACCGCAAGACGTGCTTATGGTAATACAGGACCCCTAGTTAGAGTTTTAGAACCAGAACAAGAACAAACATTATTGATATTACTAGATCGTGGCAGATTGATGACAGCAAAAGTTCAAAGTTTGCAACGATTTGACTGGGGTTTAAATACGACATTATCCCTAGCATTGGCAGGATTGCATAGAGGCGATCGCGTTGGTGTTGGTGTATTTGACAACAAATTACATACGTGGATACCTCCAGAACGCGGACAAAATCATCTCAACCAACTCATTGATAAACTCACCCCTATTCAACCAGAATTACTCGAATCTGATTATTTAGGTGCAGTTACCCACGTCGTCAAACAACAAACCCGCAGAGCGCTCGTAGTCATCATTACGGACTTAGTTGATATCACCGCTTCCTCCGAACTTCTCGCAGCCCTTACCAGACTCGCACCCCGCTATTTACCCTTTTGCGTCACCCTGCGAGATCCTCAAGTTGATAATTTAGCACATACATTTACTGAAGATGCCACACAATCTTATATTCGCGCAGTTGCACTAGATTTATTAGCACAAAGACAACTGGCATTTGCCCAATTAAAACAAAAAGGAGTATTAGTTCTTGACGCACCAGCAAATCAAATTTCCGAACAATTAGTTGATAGATATTTACAACTTAAAGCCAGGAATCAACTGTAAATTATATATTCCTCTTTGCGCCTTTGCGTGAGACTTTCATATTTTCTTCTTTCGACTACAATACCTCACCAAAACCACAAACAAACCCATCCCAAACAAATATTTAATTGGATCTGGAATGATCGGATTAGGAGAGAAAAAACCCTCAATTAAACCAGCAACAATCAACATCGGCACAATCCCAAAAACCAATTGTACAGCCAAAGAACCATAAAACTTCAAAGCATCCAGACGACGATATTTACCAGGAAATAAAATTGCCCTTGCCAGCAACAAACCTGAACCTCCTGCAAAAAATATCGCAGGTAATTCCAAAGCACCATGAGGAAATACAAACGCCCAAAACGGATAAGCTAGATTATTTTGTCCTACCAAAGCACCAATAGCACCTATAAACAACCCATTAAATACTAATAAATAAATCGTATATAAACCCGCCGTAATTCCCCCAGCCACAGCCCCAAAAGACACAAGAATATTATTCATCATAATATTACTAGAAGCTAACGGTTCAATTCCCACAATCGAACCCATCCATAATTCATGCTTATCTCGCACCAGGGAAATTAATCTTTCCGGTACTACCAACGACATAAAACTCGGATCTTGCCAAGCATACCACCAAGCAATTAAGCCTCCAAAAACAAACATAGCGGTGGCTGTAGCAATGTATAGGAACGTTTGCTGCACCACTTGAGGAAATCCCCATAGGTAAAATTCCTTAGCCGCTTGCCATTCCTGTCGCCGCGAACCCTGGTAAATTTGTGTATAGGCGCGAGTTGTCAAAGATTGTAAACTTTGAATTAAAGTTTTACCTACTTGCTGGGTACGCGCCCTAGCTAAATCCGCCGCCACGGAACGATATAAACTCGCTAATTCCCTGATTTCCGCAGAACCCAGAGACTTTAAGCGTTTTTGTTCTACCTTTTTTAACAAAGCATCCAAACGCTGCCAATTAGCCTCTCGTCTTCCTATCCAACGTTGAATATTCATAAAATTTCTAAATACTTAGTACAGATTAGCTTAAAATAACTTTAAAGTAAGAGCCGTATTTTAGGAAAAAATTAACACCATGTCTGAAAACTTTGGTTCTCCTAATCCTATTCAACCGTTAAGTGTAGGTAGTGTTGTCAGTGCGGGAATACGATTGTACCGTTCCCATCTCCAAAAATATTTTCTCATAGCTCTTAAAGCTTATGCTTGGTTACTAGTTCCCATTTACGGTTGGGTGAAATTTTATGCCCTTTCAGCCCTGATTTCTCGATTAGCTTTTGGTGAATTAGTTAACCAACCGGAAAGTGTTTCATCAGGTAAACGATTTGTCAATTCCCGCTTGTGGGAATTTTTTGTTAACATGATCCTCATGCTTGCCATTAGTATAGGAATTACTCTGGGATTTCTCATTACTGGTGGTTTATTAATAGGTATACCAACGGCATTATTAGGAGGATTACAAGATGCAAATCCAGCTAATACAGGTATTATCATTTTAATAACTTTGCTAGTTATGATCATTGTCTTTACAGGGATTATATGGATAGGAACTAGATTTTATTTAGTAGATGTTCCCCTAGCAATTGAAGATGATGTTAACGGTAGTTCAACGATTAATCGGAGTTGGGAACTAACTAAGGGAAATATTTTCAGGATTCTTTTAATTTCTTTAATTGGTTTTTTAATTACCATTCCCATCCAATTTATTATTCAAATCATTACTACTATTATTCAGTTAATTTTGACAACTTTACTAAAGGAAGATATTCTCAGTTCTTCAATAATTTCATTCATGTTAACATTTGGACTAAGTTTTGTAGGTGGGGCATTAATTCTCCCTTTTTGGCAAACAGTGAAAGCTGTGGTTTATTATGATCTTAGAAGTCGGCGTGAAGGTTTAGGTTTGCGATTACGTGATCACGATATTTAATTAAATTCAAATATAATATAATGCACCTTTTTAATCGCATTAAATTCACTACACCCGAAAGTGTGGAAATAGAATTTACCCTGGCTGGTATTGGTAGTCGGGCTTTAGCATTAATGATTGACTATCTAATCTTGGCTTTTACTTTAGTGGTAATTGCGTTGATATGGGCATTTATTTTTCAGCAAGTCACTGATTTTGGAGTGAGTATTTTTGGCTCTAATTTCGGCTTGTGGTTGATAGCCATATCTCTATTAAGTCTGTTTTTTATTTACACAGGTTATTTCGTTTTTTTTGAAACTCTTTGGCAAGGACAAACACCAGGTAAACGTATTGCTAAAATTCGTGTTGTGCGAGATGATGGTAGACCTGTGGGTTTACAACAAGCAGCATTACGAGCTTTACTCCGTCCTATTGATGAAAGTTTATTTATTGGTGCTTTTTTAATTACTTTTAGTAACCGAGAAAAGCGTCTTGGTGATTTAGCCGCTGGGACAATTGTAATTCAGGCAGAAACAGTTGTGAAATCATCAAATTTAGCTATCTCTGAAGCAGCTAAATCTTTCCATATTCAATTACGAGAACTAGCCGATTTATCATCTTTATTACCCGATGATTTTGCCATTATTCGTGAATATTTACTCCGACGCAGTGGAATGTCCACAAAAGCCCAGACAGCACTTTCTTTAAAACTCACCCAACAAGTTCAATCTATTATTAACTTAGAAATCCCAGGGGGGAATATTGCTTCAGATGTATTTACTTCAGATGTATTTTTAGAAGCTGTTTATCTTGCCTATCAACAACCTGAATATTAAAGCCGATTTTCATCCATAATGGGCTATTTACGTGATAATTCATCTGAACCAGAATTTATGGTGAATGCCACATTTTTGAAGTGAATGTAGCTATTTACATTACAATCGCATTATTTAACCCATTTACTCAGAGTAATTCCTAAAAACTGTTCTAGTTGAGTGATACTATTAAGATGATTAATGATAGCATTAAGTTCTTGATTTTGAGCATCAACTAAACTTTTTTCAAAATTAATAATATCTGTCATTGAAATATTACTACTTAATCTCATTCTTTCCTTAGCATTTATCACTTTTGATGCTGCTAACTTTCGTGCTTGCTGTGCTAATTCAATTTGTTTAAAAGTATCTTTAACATTACGAATTTTATTTTTTAACTCTTCATTTAAATTATCCTGAGTTTTTGCTAGAGTATAATTAGCATTTTGTAAACTGATTTCACTTTTAACTACAGCATTATCTTGACTGAGATTACCAAATTCACGATTTAATATTAAAGACGAACTTAAATTATTTGTATCTTGAGTATTAGAAGCACTATTAAAACCATAACTTACATTTAATTTTAAATCCAATTGTTGTTGATTTTTAGCTTCTGTTATCCCAAATTTAGCATTTTCCACAGCATTAACAGCAGCAAGATAACCAGTATTATTCGCTTTAGCTAATTCTAGCATTTCTGTAAAAGCTGGTAGATTTAAACTTTTTGGAGGTTCAGGAGTTTCAATAGCAATTAGTTTTTTCGTTATGGGTAAATCTATAGTTTTAGTTAATTCAGAAATTGCTTGTTCTAAACTTGATTGTGTATTCAGTAAATTTACTTCTTGTTGAGCAATATCAGCTTGACGCTCAACCAGATCATTTTTGGGAATTCTCCCAAATTCAAATAAAGCTTGTAATCTGTCTAAATCTTTTTTAGCATTAGCAAAAGATAATTGTTCAATTTTTAATCTTTCCTGAGCTAACAATAAATTTCTATAACTAACTATAGTATTAGTAATTGTTTGGGAAGTAGTATTTTTTATATTTAAAATATTTGCATTTTCTGTCAATTTCGCTCTTTGAATACTCAGAGTATTTAATTGTGTACCAAAACCCTTTAATAAAGGTTGACTAAAATTAAGATTAACACTTTGACTCAGAGTATTTGTATCTGAGGAAGTATCTAATGAGCTAGTCCGAGATAAAAGATTTTGTCCTTGCCATGTTAAACTTAAATTACCACCTGTAGGAACTTTTAAATTAAAATTAGCACCTAAAAGAGCCGTTGTATTATTATTGATATTACTACCAGTTTGATTATTATTCAAATTTAAAGATAGCTGTGGTGTAAAAGTTGGATTAAATTGAGATTCAGTTTCAGCTAATTGTTTTTGATCTAAAATACGTTGGAGATAAGCTATTTTTAAATCTCGATTATTTTGTAAAGCTAAATAAACAGCATCTGCTAATTTTAAAGGTAACTCTTGACTAGAGTTATTTAATAGTAATTCCAAATCAGAATTAGATTTTAGTGGATTCGGTATATTTTGACATTTTCCTAAACCCGGAAATAGGAAAATCAAGAGCAAAGATGATATTGGTAATAAAAAACGATTCATAGTAAAAAAATTAAGTAGGTTGGGTTGACGCAAGGAAACCCAACATTAACATTATTCTAAACCTTGCTTATTGAGAGCGTAAAGCTTCAACAGGATCTAATTTACTAGCTCTCAGCGCAGGTAAAAAGCTAGAAATAATACCTACAATAATAGCAGAACTCAGAGAAACTAAAGGAGTTTGATAACCGAATTGATAAGGTAAATTCAAGAGAGTCACAGTTATAATTGTAATTCCTTGTACCGTAGCTATTGCAATTATTCCTCCTGTCATACTAATAAAAGTTGCTTCTAGTAAAAACTGAATTAAAATATTTTTTTGTGTAGCACCAATAGCCCGTCTTAAACCTATTTCTGGAGTCCGTTCTACAACTGATGCTATAGTAATATTAGCAATTCCCACACCCCCCACAAATAAAGCAATACTCCCAATAAGTAAGAGAATAATAGTCACACCATTTAAGACCTTTTCTAAACTTTTCACCTCTTCAACATTGCTAGAAGCGTAAATATCTACATTAGGGAATCTTTTCTTTAAAGTGTTAATTGCTTGATTTTGCAGTTGTTCTATATTTTCTGGATTCTTGGGAGTAATAGTAATTTTATCAAAAAAAGGACTCGATTTGAGAGATTGATACACAGATAAAGGAATTAATATCAATCCTTGTTCTTCTCCCCATGAACTACTTTTTCTAGTTTGAATAATACCTTGAATATAATAAGACTTATTTTGAAAATAAATCATTTTTCCCAATGAATTTTTACCTTTAAATAGTTTTTGTGCGAGTAATTGATCTATAACAATAACTGAACGGGTTTGCTGTAAATCATTAACTGTAAAAAACTTACCAGCAATTAATTTTCTTCCCGAAATAGGTAAAAAATCTGGTGTTACTGCTTGACTTTCCACATTGATTTTTTGAGTTCCCAAAAAAATAGCATCATTACCACCATTTTGTACAGGAGCAATATATTTCCAACCAGATAATTTTGTTTTCAACCATTCTAAATCTTCGTTTTGATATTTTTCTGGTTGAGACGTAACCAAGTTATAGGGAGATTGAATAGAAATTTGCGGAGATTCCATTTTTTGTAATTGCGTCTTTAAATATATTTTTCCAATATCACTTACTTGTAATGTCCCACTCACAGCAAATACACCCATAAACACACCTAAACTACTCAAAAATGAGCGCAAGGGATTACTGCGTAAAGAGCTAAATGTTAAAGATAATAAATCATTGATGTTCATGGGGGTAAATATGTTAAATTTATTCTTGATTATCGGTAAGGATTTAGCAATACTAAACCCCTACAACATTATATTATTACTGCATTTTTATGACAACATGATCTCCCTCATTTAAAGGATTTTCTAAAGTGGGAATTAATATTTCATCTCCTGGTTTTAACCCTGATTTAATTTCAATATTATCTAATCCTTGTAAACCAGGTTTAATTATTCTTTTAAAAGCCTTAGATTGTTGATCTTTTATCCAAACAAATGTTTCTGATTCATTTTCTTGAATAGCTTCACTAGGAATAACTGTCACATTATCACGTTGAGCGATAATTAAAGCAACTGTCACTGGAGTTCCCGGAACAATATTTTTATTAACTTGATCTAAACCCACAATCGCTGTAATTTTGACATTATCTGCACCTTGATTATTATTTTGGGTATCTCCAGCTAATAAAGATATTTGTTGAACCTTACCAGTTAATTTTTGTGATTGAAAACCAACAATACTAATTTCAGCTTTTTGTCTAATTTTAACCTTGGTTGCGTCTAAAGGAGATAACTTTAATTCCACAATTTGTTGAGTAGGATCACCAATAACTAAAACATCTCCTTTCGGTTCAATTACATCACCTAATTTTGCTTGTAAATTGAGAATTACACCATCAATAGGAGAGGTAATTACTGTTTTTCGTAATTCCTCAGCAATTTTTTGACGTTGTATTTTGAGTTTATCTATTTCTCTCACAATTTGATTTAGTGCTAATTTAGCTTGGTTTAATTCTTGTACAGTTTGGTCAATTTTAGATTTAGCTTCTTTCAATTTTTGTTGAGGTTCAGATTTGTTATTTCTCACATCTTGCCAAAAATTTTGTAATTCTAATTTCTGTTGTTCTAAATCTAAATTACTTAAAGATAATTCATCTTTAGCATTACTTAAATCTGTTTCAGCTTGAATAACTTTCTTTTCTTGCTCTTTTAATTCAGTTTCCGAAATAAATCCTTTAGCGAAAAGTTGTTTATTTTCTGCTAATTTAACTTTTGATTCTTTTAAATCAGTTGTTTTAGCTGTTAATGCTTGTTTTTTTCTGGTAACTTCTAATTTACGCTTTTGAATTTCCCGAATTTTCTCATCTTTTTTTCTGTTAATATCATTTCCATAGGTATTTTGAATGTTTCTATATTCTTGCTGAATTTCTAATAATTTACTTTCTGCTCTTTTAAAAGATGATTGTTTATCAACAAGTTGTAAATTCTTCTCTTTCAAATCAGATGCAAATTCTTGTAATTTAATTTGTGTTTCTGTATCTCGCAGACGGATTAAAATTTGATCTTTTTTAACTTTGTCTCCAATTTTGACTAAAACTTGTTCTACTGTTCCTGTGATTGGAGATTTAATATTTCTTTGATTATCTAATTTTAGAATCCCGCTCTCACCAGTAATTTTATCTTCTACTATGTCTTGAGTAACTGTCACCATACGAACGGGTATGGTTTGAGTTTTATTTTGGGTAAATACGGCAAAAATTAACCAAACTCCAAGAGTAACACTTGTTAAACTTGCAAAGATGGTTAACCATTTAAATCCTGGTTTAAATTTAAAGTTTTTCATTATGACTTATAAATAAAATAGAGACGTTTCATGCAACACCTCTACAAGAATGTATCATAATTTAGTTGTAGGTTGGATCATTGGTCACAATTTAAGCAGAAAATTTTAAAAAAGACGCGTGATCGTTCTCATATTATTAAATGAGCTAGAATTACCACACTGACTAAAGCTAGTAAAAGTACCAGTTACAACCCAACCCGTTGGCACAGGAGATGATGGACAAATATTTAATGACCTATTGCCATCAGCACGCGTGATCGTTCTCATATTATTAAATGAGCTAGAATTACCACACCGACTAAAGCTAGTAAAAGTACCAGTTACAACCCAACCCGTTGGCACAGGAGATGATGGACAAATATTTAATGACCTATTGCCATCAGCACGCGTGATCGTTCTCACATTATTAAATGAGCTAGAATTACCACACCGACTAAAGCTAGTAAAAGTACCAGTTACAACCCAACCCGTTGGTACAGGAGATGATGGACAGATGTTAGTTGTTTGTGAAAAGGCTGGTTTTGTATTAACAGTGGAAACAGTACCAAAAGCTACTAAAGCTAAAGATAGTAAAGCGATTTTGTTCTTCATTTTTAAACCTCAATTAAACTGAGTTGTTTTGGTTAATTATTTTACAGTTAGATAGTTGAATTTAGTTAAGTAGTGACAAGTCATTTGTCTATACTGACTATTTCACGTTCGTAAAAAAAAACATCCGCATTTCTACTGATTTTTCTCAACCCAAGAGTATTGAATCTTCATGAAAATGGCATATTTATGAAATTATGGTGAAATTAAACAGATATTCTAAATTCAATATCAACGTAAAATTAGTTACAGATAAACACAACCTATATCATGATCATAAAGCTGTGAATAAGCGTTAAAGGTTAGCATTTAAAAGAATCTAGTAAAATAGTATTTTGTGTAAATATAACCATTATTTTTGTTTTTAATTTATCATACTGAGTGAGTAATTACGTAAGAGGTCGCACCCAAACTATTACAGCGGTTTTCGCTCTTATGAGGTACAAAGTTGAATCATCAAACTCTTGTGGTGCGGGCATCTTACCCACTAGATATGTAACTCATAACACTGAGAAGTGCTGTATCCGTTAAAATACTGATAAAACCTGCCTGTGAATCAGTTGGAACAATAAAAAATGCTTGTAGCATTACTAAATCAAAAATATTAACTTTGGCTTAACATATCAAAAAATTGGTGAAACCGAAAAAAGCCACACCAACTTTAATGAAGCTATCCGACTATTCAACGAAATGGAAGCACCCAAGCAAGTTGAGAAAGTGGAAAAAGCCAAAAGAGGAAATGTTGATTCATAAAATGTCAGGGTTTAGCATTGCTAAACCCCTACCGCGTTGATATATAATCCTGAAAAATGCTATAATATAAACCAATCGCGAGCTATGTATGAAATATGAAAATAATTCTAGATAACTTAGAACCCAACTTAGTCGAAAATCTCAGATATCAAGCAGAACAACATGGACGGACTCTAGAGACTGAGTTGAAACTAATTTTAACACAAGCTGTTACCAAAAATCCTCAAGAAAATTTTCAGGAACAAACATTAATTCCCCTAAAAATATTAGCAGCACAGGTAAAAGAATCCTTAGATAATACAGGATATAATTCCCATGAGCAAATTATTGATTTAATTCAAGATGTCAAAAAAGAAATGGCTGAAGAACATTTATTAAAAGCACAGCATCACAATGAGTTATGATATCCCTCAACGTCTTTTTTTAGACACTAATATTTATATTATTGGTATTGCAAATCAGGATAGTTATGAAAGAAAAATATTAGAATCAGTTGGTTTTTTACAATCTTCATCTGTAGAAATTATCGTTTCAGAAGAATTATTAAATCAAATTTTACGAGTATCTAAACGTTTATATAATAAAGATTGGGGTAGTCAAATTGTCGCTCGAATTTGGCAGCAGTTACAAGTTATTTATGTCAATTTCACTTCTGAGGAATGGCTAAAAATAGAAGAATTAGGATTAATTCCTCGTGAAGATATTGGAGTTTATTTAACTGCTAGTAAGGGTGAAACTCAGTGTTTTGTTTCTGCCAATTATAAACTAATTCGTTGTTTAGTTCAAGAAACAAAAGAATTTGAATGTTTAACTCCTCAAGAATTTGTGAATAAGTATTTGTCACGTTTGTAGGGGTTTAGCAGTGCTAAACCCCTACTATGAATTACTTAAAAATCCAAACTCGGCCAGTCTGGTTGACGATAATAGCGGATCATATTATCAAATTTTCGTAATTCCACCTTGTTAATAAGGAAATCTGGGGTATCTAACGGCAATGATTGATTAAACTCACAAAACATTGTATTCAGATTTACCCGATCTAACTCTGGGGGAATTTCGCTAAAATACCCCAATGTTACATGAGCCGTAAAATGATAATGCTGCTCAATACCCAAGCCCATTAACGTGCGATTTTGATAAATTATCCGTCGGAACTGAATAATTTCCTCATAAGAACGTTTATCCTTTGGTACTAAACACACACCTACAGCCCTGGGCATCACAATCAACCCCAACATTTGCCAAGATATAGGAGATCCCTTTGTCATCAATTGTTGATATTGTTGAAACATCTCAGCCAACTGAGAATTCAAATCTTCAGCAAATTGGGGATTTTTTGTACAAGCATGATGAAAAGCACTATCCCAAATTAAATCTGCCACCGTCACATGAAAACTAACAGCAGGAACAGGTACAATCAAATCACCACCAATGGGTAGCTCTAATAATTGCCGTTGATATGCTTCTATTTGACCGTAAAAAGCAGCGTTTTTTAGGTCTTCCGCTGCTGGTGGGGTAATCAGCGTATAGCCTGGAAAGGGTGTAGCAACTCTTACTCCAGCATGAACCCGAAATTTAGAAGATTCCTGAATATGCTGAATCTGGGTTTTGTAAGCTTCTGGTAGCGTCATGTGTGCTACCCGATTTAAATAGATTTGGTAGTTGTCGTCCAATCTTGATCACCTTGCGCTCTTTTGATAGATTGTAGGGAGATTTACTCAATTTGACCAAATTAATTTTTAATTTTAAATTGCTATGCCAATATATGTTTACTGGGGCGAAGACGATTTTGCCATGGAAAAAGCCGTAGTAACTTTACGCGATCGCATCCTTGATCCCCTCTGGACTAGTTTTAACTATACCTCATTTCCCGCAGATCAACCCGATTCAATAGTCCAAGCTTTAAATCAAGCAATGACACCACCATTCGGGGCTGGTGGGCGTTTCGTGTGGCTCATTAACACCACTCTGGGGCAAAATTGTCCAGAGCCTATCCTAGCCGAATTACAACGCACTCTCAAAGTCATCCCCCCAGATTCCACCTTACTATTAACCAGTCGCAACAAACCAGATGAACGCCTTAAAAGTACAAAACTCCTCAAGCAATTTGCTACAATTTCCGAATTTCCCCTAATTCCTCCTTGGAAAACCGAACTTTTAGTCCAATCAGTTCAACAAGCCGCTCAAACTGTCGGTATAAAAATAAGTCCCCTCGTCGCCGAACTATTAGCCGAATCAGTAGGTAACGATACCCGTCTTCTCTACAATGAACTAGAAAAATTACGTCTTTATACAGAAGGTAGTGGCAAACCTTTAGATGTGAATACAGTATCGGAATTAGTCAGAAATACCACTCAAAACACCTTACAACTAGCAACAGCCATCAGAACTGGAGACACCCCAAAAGCCTTAGGCATCTTAGGTGATCTCAGCAATGCAGCCGAACCGGGTTTACGGATAGTTGCCACACTCATAGGTCAATTTCGCACCTGGTTATTAGTAAAAATGATGATGGACAGTGGTGAACGCAACCCCCAAGCCATCGCTCAAGGTGCGGAAATCTCTAACCCCAAACGCATCTACTTCCTACAGCAAGAAGTCAAATCTCTCCCCCTACAGCAACTCATCTCTGCCTTACCACTGCTATTAGAATTAGAAGTCAGCCTCAAGCAAGGTGCATCCGAAACCTCAACCCTACAAACTAAAGTCATCGAACTTTGTCAAATATGTCGCCGCATTTAATAACCCCATCAATATTAATATATTGATCCAATCTTGACTGGAACTTCTAATTCAGAAAATAATTCAAACTTATGATCGATCACATTTCCTGTTTGTCCTTCTGTGTCACCTGTATTATATATGCTCAAAATTTACAGTCTTCATTCAAGCAAACGGTTGCAGCGAATTCTCTCTCAACCCTTGATTTTGGCAACTATTGCCACTGCAAGTCTGATATTCGCGACTTTAAGCTTCAATTCCCAAGGAATCGCTCAACCCTTAAACATCAACAATACAGAAGTAACTAACTATGCAAAAGCTGTATTGGGGATGGAACCAGTCCGTCAGCAAGCCTTTGAGGAAATAAAAAAACTCATCGGTAGCAAAGATGTTCCCCAAGTGATCTGTAATGATCCTACAAGTATCAATGCACTACCTGGCAAAGCCAAAGATATTGCCGGAAATTACTGCAACCATTCTCAAAAAATAGTCGAGGATAGTGGTCTTACAGTTGAAAGATTCAATAAAATCACCGTAGAAATCCAAAACAACAATAATTTAAAAAAGCAACTGTATAATACATTACTATATTTGCAAAAGGCTTCACCCTCAAAAACCTCCAAATAAGTAATCTCAAATACTATGATCAGGATGGCAAAAAGCCATGATTATCATTAAAAATCAGGGGAAAATAGAGTTTAACCCCTTTATTGCCGATTGATTCTTTCGCTAACCTGCATGAGACCAAAAAGATAATTCCTGTTTTTTTACCTTACACACAATCTTTTTAGCAGACTGATAACTTAGAAAATAGGCTGAATCCCTATTTTCACAAAGATTTCAGCTATTATTTTCCCCTCCCTAAAAAATATTTTCCAAAACCCTTGACAGGAATAGAAAGGATTGCTATATTGATTAAGTGCCGGAAAGAGAAAACAACTCACGGCAACTGAACCGAGAAAAAATAATACTTTGAAAGAATAGATTAAACCAATCCTCGTCGTCAAGATAATTTAAAGAGGATTCGAGATTTTAACTAATTTCGGAGCCGACAAACTCGAAAGAAACAAAATGGAGAGTTTGATCCTGGCTCAGGATGAACGCTGGCGGTATGCTTAACACATGCAAGTCG
>Ga0208857_1000011_pt1 | contig 53148 bp, 60 predicted proteins | sample LakMenEpi05Nov12_FD_150674 | JGI IMG/M metagenome (GOLD analysis project Ga0208857, IMG submission 150674) | Freshwater microbial communities from Lake Mendota, WI - 05NOV2012 deep hole epilimnion (SPAdes) | ecosystem: Environmental > Aquatic > Freshwater > Lake > Epilimnion/Euphotic zone ... | reverse complement strand
GAGTTTTTAGCACCGGGGGTGGTAGTTCAAGCTAAATTTCGGGAAATCGCTAAAACCATTACGACACCTAGATTTCTTGTTTTTTTGGCAATTTCTCGAACTCCAAAAAAAATGAGCGAACCGGGAGCTGTTAGTGGTGTTTTTGATTGGGCTGACTTGGTGGAGTTCCACGTCTGGGGTTTTTTGATTCATTAGATAAGGGAAGACAATTATTGATAGTGTTGAGTGGATATAGATATTAGAAGATGATATGAAGAGTTCAGTGGCTGTACTACCACCGTTTTTGGTGCTGGATCAATTGTTGCAAAGTTGGTTGTTGGAAGATATTGGTAGGGGAGATCGCACTACTCAATCTTTATTATCCCCAAATTCCGCGAGAGGACAAGCTAAGTGGATAGCTAAAGCGCCGGGGATAATTGCGGGTTTACCAGTTGCGGCTAGGGTGTTTAAGCTTTTAAATAATGAGGTTGATTTTATCAGTTTAACTGATGAGGGTACACCATCTGAACCGGGACAGATGATAGCAGAAATCAATGGTTCTCTTGATACGCTGTTGATGGGGGAACGGGTGGCGTTGAATTTGGTGATGCGATTAAGTGGAATTGCCAGTTTGACTAATATATATGTAGAAAAAATAGCTGATTTACCTGCTCAGTTGGTGGATACGCGCAAAACTACTCCAGGGTTGAGGATTTTGGAGAAGTACGCTACTGCTTTGGGTGGTGCTATTAATCACCGAATGGGATTGGATGATGCAGTGATGATTAAGGATAATCATATTGTCGCTGCTGGGGGAATTAAGGAAGCTATTTCCCGCATTCGTTCTCATATTCCTTATCCTCTGACGATTGAGGTGGAGACGGAAAGTTTAGAACAGGTGCAGGAAGCTTTACAGCACAAGGCTGATATTATTATGTTGGATAATATGCCTTTGTCAATGATGAGTGAGGCTGTTTTATTAATTCGTCAAGAAGATAGTCGAGTGAAGATTGAGGCTTCTGGTAATGTGACGTTGGCAACTATTCGCGCTGTGGCGGAAACTGGTGTTGATTATATTTCTAGCAGTGCGCCTATTACTCAGTCTAAGTGGTTGGATTTAAGTATGAGAATGGGTTAATGGAGAAATTTAGAAATTCTCTCAACAGCAGTTTCTAATATTTCGGGTTTCTGTACCAATGCAAAACGAACGTATCCTTCACCAAATTGACCAAAACCTACGCCGGGGGAAGCAGCTACGCCTGTTTGTTTAACTAGTTCGGTGCAGAACTCAGTAGAATTATGACTCCATTGTGGGGGTAATTTTGCCCAAATGTACATTGTGGCTTGGGGAGTGGGAACGTTCCAACCAATACGGTGTAAGGCTTTGATGAAGGTGTCGCGGCGTTGACGAAAAGTATCAATGGCAGATTTTACACCATCTTGGGGTCCGGTGAGGGCAGCGATCGCTCCGTTCAAAATTCCTAAATATTGATTAAAATCAACGGTGGCTTTGATTTGCTTTAAGGCTTGAATTAATTGCGGATTTCCAATTGCATAACCAATGCGGAAGCCACCCATATTATAAGACTTAGACAGGGTAAAGAATTCAATAGAGACGCTTTTTTCGGTGTCAGCTTGCAAAATTGAGGGAACAGGGGATTTTGGAGTTTGGGTTTCTGCTGTGAAGACTAAATCTACGTAGGGGAAGTCGTGGACAAGAACTATATTATGTTGTTGACAAAAAGCTACGGCTTCTTGAAAGAAGGATAAGGGAGCGATCGCACTGGTAGGATTATGGGGATAGCTTAATACCATTAACCGCGACTGGGCTAAAATGTTGGCGGGAATATCACTAAAAACTGGTAAAAAATTATTTTCTGGTTTTATTGGCATGGTGTAAATTTGACCACTAGCCAAGTATACTCCCCCGGCATGGGAAGGATAACCAGGATCTAATAATAAAGCAAAATCGCCGGGATTAAGCACGGCTAAAGGCAAATGGGCTGTCCCTTCTTGAGAACCAATCAGGGGTAAAACTTCTGTTTCTGGGTCAATTGGGATACCGAATTTTTGCTCGTACCACTGGGCTGCGGCTTGACGGAAATTTTGAGTACCACGAAATAATAAGTAGCCATGAGTGCTAGGATCATGGAGAGATTGGGCGATCGCTTCTATGACGTGATTCTCGGCTGGTAAATCTGAAGAACCCAAGGACAAATCAATTAATTCTCTTCCAGCAGCCAAAGCAATGGTCTTGGCTGTGTCCATATCCGCAAATACATTAGATTTTAAAGGTTGTAACCGGGTGGCAAATTGCATTTTAATTATTAGTCATTTGTCATTAGTCATGAGTGAGTGATCAGAAACTATGGAGTTTTGATCACTGACGGGTAACTAATTATTTGTTAAATGCTGATCTAAAAAACTGAGTAATTTATTTTTACTAATTACTCCTTCAGTAGATTCTAATACTGTTTCTCCTCTTAGTAACCTAAGAGCGGGAAGACCTTCTACCCGATATTCCTTGACAGCGACTGGATTGGGATCAGCTTCTATCTTAACAATTTTTAAGCGATCGCCATAAGTTGTTGCAGCCAAGTTAATCAGTGGTGACATCAATTGACAAGGACCACACCAGGAAGCCCAAAAATAGACCAATACAGGCTGCTCGGCTTTTAATACTTCTGTTTCAAACTCAGCATCAGTGATAGTGATTACACCCTTGTTCATCATAGTCTCCATAAAGGTAGCATAAATTAATGAAGTTCGTTTACAAAATACTCTATCCCAATCTGAGAGTCAGTTGTCATACCATTTTAGATTTTAGATTGTAAAAGATTTACTATATAAAGTTTTCGTCTTTAAAAATGAAGCAAAATCCCACAACTAAGATGTGTGGGATTAACTGGATTAAATTATCCGTAAAAACTACAGATTATCCAATTGTTTGCGTAGAGCCTCTAATTCAGCATCAACTGGTTGAGCAGGTTTAGCTGTACTGGTTGGTTGTGCTGAACTTGCGGTGCTGGATTGTTCTGCGGTTAGTAGTTTTGGTTGGGGTGCAGGTGCGAGCGATGCTTTCATTGCAGCTAATTCATCATCAACATCACTACCAGATTCCAAACGTGCAAATTGGTTTTCTAAATCTGAACCTACTAATTCTGCGGTAGACTGAGCGCGAGATTCTTGAAGCAACACTTTTTCTTCCATGCGCTCAAAAGCTGACATGGCACTGCTGGTACTCATCCCACTCACCATATTTCCCAATTGTTCTTGGGCTTTGGCTGCGGTAATTCGGGCTTTGAGCATTTCTTTCTTGGTTTTGGCTTCAGAAATTTTGCTCTCTAACTGGATTAAATTCTTTTTGAGACCTTCTACCTGAACAGTTTGCTGATCTAGACTAGTTTTTAAAGCCGTAGCAGTATCAGTATAAGTTTTCTTCCGCTCTAATGCTTGACGTGCTAGGTTTTCATCACCTTTTTGGAGGGCAAGTTGGGCGTTGCGTTGCCACTTATTAATTTCATTTTGTCCCTCATTATACTGCTTCTCTGTACGTTTTTGGGCGGCTATTGCTTGCGCTACCCCTTGACGCAACTTCACCATGTCCTCTTGCATTTCCAAGAGGGCTTGTTCCAGCATTTTTTCTGGATCTTCGGCTTTACTGACTAAATCGTTGAGGTTAGCACCAACTACTCGTTTAAGGCGATCAAATAATCCCATAAATTTATTTTTCCTTTAGAGGTTTACGCTCTTGGTTAGATAGTTAGCTTTTCTACTATATTAATAGCTACCCATGCCAATGTAGTCTTTCCAGTCTGGATTACTATCTTTTTTTCTATTCTGAATCATGAACCTATCAATTAGCTATATTAACCAAGCAAACTTATTATTCGGGTGTTTTGGGTAAATTATGATCTGGTTGCGGATTTTCTCCTTGATTTAGCATATAAGTTTTCATTGCTGCCAGTTCTGTATCAATATCATGATCAGAATCTAAGGATGCAAATCTTTTTTCTAGATCATCACCACCCAGTGTACTAGCAACTTCTGATTGTGCTTCTATCTGTAAAACTTTTTCTTCCATTCGTTCTAATGCACCTAAACTAGATGTGGCAGAAGTACCAGTTAGCATTTCCTGAAGCCGATAAGAAGCTTCGGCCGAACGTGCGCGAGCGATATACATATCTTTTTTGGTTTTCACTTCAGCCAGTTTTAACTCTAGAGTCCGCATATCTTGTTTTAATTTGGCTACTACATCTTTTTGCTGTTGAATTTGACTGGTTAAGGTTGTAGCGGTTTCTTGGTAAAATTTACGTTTGGTGAGGGCTTCCCGTGCGAGAGACTCATTGCCTTGCTGGAGGGCTAATTGGGCGCGACGATACCATTCCTCAGATTGGGATTCTCCTGCGGCTGCTTGGCGTTCTGTGCGCTTTTGGGTGGCGATCGCTTGAGCTACCCCTTGACGCAATTGTACCAAATTCTCCTGCATTTCCATGAAAGCTTTTTCCAGAATTTTTTCTGGATCTTCTGCATTGCTGACTAAACTATTGAAATTAGCGCGAATCACCCGCAGAATACGGTTAATAACTTCCATATTGGCTTTACCGAATGAGTATGAATTAGCCAGGCTTCGCCCCGCTTCGCTAACACGCAAAGGCGCAAAGGTAAGAGTTTTCGGAATTAAAATTAAGTAAATTTCATTCCTGAATTCAGCAATACCAAGGTTTTTTTTATTATGGCTCTTCTAACCGTCCTTTGATCCCTTTTACTTCTAGTTCTTGCAATTTCCGCTTAATCTCATCCTTGGTTTTCAATGCACCTAAATAAATAAATTTTTGATTGGGTGATAAATAAGCATCAGGAACTACTTGCTTTGCTGCTGTTAAAGCTTTGTCGCCTTGATTATCAGCAATAATATAATAGTAGCCGTTAGTTGACGGTTTCACATCTTCTGTAAGGGGTGATACGGTGGCTGTAGGCTTTGATAGAGGTGTGGAAAGAGTAGAAAGAGGGGAAAGAGTGGGTAATGAAGTTATAGGAGTTATAGGAGTTATGGGGGGTTGAATAGCTAGGGGAGTGGGGACGATTTGGGGAGTAGGTTTAATCTTTGGTGTTAAATCTACGATATCTTGAGGATTTCTGATTTGTCGAAATTCTTGGGTAGCTAAATTAGGATATTTGGCTATGGGAGTGATTTTGGGTTCGCTAGTTGGTTGAGAATTATTTTCTATTACTTCAGTATTTACCGCAATTGGTGATGAATTATTGTTTGGTAAGTTACTGAAATTAAATTTAGGCAAAGTTTTGGGATTTAAGACTACATAACCTAAAGTTAAAGTTGCTAACAATAGCAATAGCATTGAACCAATTTCCAGAGGGGATAGCACACTGTCACGGGATTTGGGAGAATTAGGAGTTTGAGTTTGTGGTGCTTCGGCAGTCAAACTCCGTAATAATGCTTCACTAGATTCTAAATAATCATCTGGTTGTTTAGGAGTATCGTTTGTGGTGAGGAGGGTTTGGTTTTCAACAGATTGAATTTTGGTGGGAACTATACTACTGCTAGATTTTTCTAAGTTTGGAGGGGTGGGGGTTTCTTCTATTTCGGAGATAGCAAACTCCTGGGGAAAATTAATTGCTTCAGTCTCTCTCGTCAACAACGGATTTTCTGGGGGAGTGGCTATGGGAGGAACTGCTGGTAGTTGAATATCTGTTAACAAGGCTGTTTTTTTATTTATTGTATAACTTTCTACACTGCTTAATGGTTGTTGTCTGGCGTTTTTGCGTGTCCGTCGGTATCTGGTTAATTCTTGATCTAATTGTACTTCTAAACTAGCCAGTGCTGTAGTCAGAGCAGGGTTTAAGACTGGTGTTTGCGAAGAATCTATAAGAGGATTTTGATTCATTGTTTAAGATGGAGTTAGGGTAGATAATTAAATTAATTTTCAATATAAGTAGGTTAGCATTGAAAATCGTCGTTATGGCACTAAGCAAGAGGCAAGAGGCAAGACTTAGGCGTAAGTGATTTGTCGAATGCTGGCCGTCCCACAATAGTTAAAATAGTAAAACTACTAACAAAATATGTCTTTTAAGTCAATTGATCAGGTTTTAGGGAATATTCAACGTTCACCACAATGGCAAGAACAGGTATTTCCACGGTTGCTGAAGTGTTGGGTGGAAGTTGTGGGGACTGCGGTTGCTGCTCAAACTCGTCCTTTGTCAGTTCAACGTGATGTAGTGTGGGTAGCAACTTCTAGTGCTGCTTGGGCGCAAAATTTGACCTTTGGACGGAAAACAATATTGATGAAATTAAATGATAAGCTGTCCACCTCTTTGGTGGATATTCGTTTTTCGACAGCAGAGTGGAAAAATTCCTCAACGACGGGAACAGAACCAACTGTTTCGGCATCTGAACATCCTAGTTATGTGGTTGATGATTTAACTACTGAGAAGTTAGTTATATCTAGTCTTGACAATGCTTTGGGTGTTTTTGAGAATTGGGCGAAGAAGATGCAAGAGCGATCGCATCATCTCCCTTTATGTCCCCAATGTCAATGTCCCACTCCACCGGGTGAACTAGAACGCTGGGATGTTTGTTCTCTCTGCTGCACTAAGCTGTTAGGGTAGAAAATAAGCCCTGATTAAAAATATTGAACTATTATAAATCATTGAGTAAAGTAGATGCTAAGGATGAATTTTAAATCCATCTAAAGTCAGGTTTTTCCAAGATGAGCAAATCTAAAATAAAACTTTTAACCTTGATCCCCATTACGTTTTAGACAAAAACAAGTATGTGGACACTTCGATAATCATTTACAAATATAACAAGAATCTAAAGACATCATAAAGTTTATTTATCGCTAATAATCGCTAGAACCTATATCCAATAATGAGTTTTCGCCTTTCATGCCTATTTTGATGAAGAAGCAAGATATATAAGTGTGATAACTAGTCCTACGGTATTGAAGATGAAGGCACATGAAATTAATTAAGCGTTTAACATCTACCTGTCGTTATTGTCGTTATTACCAACCACAGGGTCGTCGTGGTGGTATGTGTGAAAAGTTGAGCGCACCAGTTCAAGGGGTTTGGAAGGCCTGTCCTTTCGCCTTAGCAGCTTTTGCACCTGCTTGGGAAACGTTAGAAGAAGCTTGGAGTTTACCAGTAGCCAGACCTATTTTTTCGGCTGCTCAAACTCTTCCGACCGATTTGGATCATCTTACAGTAGCCTCTGTTGAAGATATCCCTACTTCCACTGCACAAGAAGTAAAAAATCAGAGCGTACTAATTTAACTACCTATTATTACGGTCATCAATTTTCCGTCTACCTTAATAAAATTTAACTGGCAATTTGTTAGATCTTTGGAAATCGCACCTTCCACAACAGGTGCGATTTTGGTATATTTCAAAATCTCAAACTTTGCGCCTTTGCTCCTTTGTGCCTTTGCGCGAAAGATAATTCATACAGCCATTATGCAACGGCGAATAAATTTAAGGCAACCAGGGAAAATCCCGAAAGTTAGGGGGACGCTTTTCTAAAAATGCTTGTTTTCCTTCTGCTCCTTCTTCTGTCATGTAATAAAGGAGAGTAGCGTTACCGGAGAGTTCTTGTAAACCAGCTTGTCCGTCGCAGTCGGCGTTAAATGCTGATTTGAGACAACGAATGGCTATGGGACTTTTTTCTAAGACTTCTTGCGCCCATTTTATGCCTTCTGTTTCTAGTTGTTCTATGGGGACGACTGTATTAACTAAGCCCATTTCTAAGGCTGCTTGGGCGTTATATTGACGACAGAGAAACCAGATTTCTCGCGCTTTTTTTTGCCCTACTATCCGTGCTAAATAACTTGCACCAAAACCACCGTCAAAACTGCCTACTTTGGGGCCTGTTTGCCCAAAAATGGCGTTATCGGCAGCAATGGTTAAATCACAAATTAAATGGAGAACATGACCTCCGCCAATAGCATAACCCGCGACTAGGGCAATAACGACTTTCGGCATGGAACGAATGAGGCGTTGTAAGTCGAGGACGTTTAAACGGGGGATTCCAGCATCATCTACATATCCTGCTTGTCCCCGCACACTTTGATCTCCTCCTGAACAGAAGGCGTATTTACCGTCTGTGTGTGGTCCTGCACCAGTAAATAACACTACGCCAATGGTGATATCTTCTTTGGCATCCCAAAAGGCTTCGTATAGTTCAAATACGGTTTTGGGACGGAATGCGTTCCGTTTGTGGGGACGGTTGATGGTGATTTTGGCGATACCGTCGGTTTTTTGATAGATGATGTCTTCGTAGGTTTTGACGGTTTTCCAATCGGTTTCTATCATGGATAATCTGTGATGCTGTGCTTGAGAATTTTATCTGTTTAACACTATCTATCCCTTAATGCAATAGATAATTGTCGTAGTCTTTCGCTGACTTCTAAATTAGATTCTTGTGATTTTAAATTATTCGGTATTTCTACTAATAAAAGTGGATTTCCTTGCAACCATTCATTCATTGCTACCTCTGTCCAATGAAATCTTTGCTAGGCAATATTTTCAGGCTTTTATTTCTCTAAATTTTTAATTCCTAAATTTGTTTTAATATCTGCGAAATGTGGGGTAGATGTCAAATTTGTGTCATAATCAATCCTAAACGCATTCTGAGTACAGGGTGAGTCTAATGATAAGCACGATTATAGACAAGCGTTATCACATTATTCAAAGTCTGGGAAAAGGTGGATTTGGGACTACCTTTTTAGCTAAAGACACCAAACGACCAGGAAATCCTTTTTGTGTTGTTAAGCAGTTTACACCAGCCAGTACAGATCCAGCTACTTTAACAATACTTAAAAGGCTTTTTGACCAAGAAGCAGTAACGTTAGAAATGTTAGGCAAGCATGACCAAATTCCCCAACTTTTAGCCCACATAGAAGAATATCAGAAATTTTATATAGTTCAAGAATATATAGATGGTCATGATTTGAGTGATGAATTAACATCAGGTCAAAAGATGAGTGAATCTGATGTTATTCAACTCTTAATAGAAATTTTAGAAGTATTGGAATTTGTTCATAAATACAAAGTTATTCACCGAGATATTAAACCAGATAATATCCGCCGTCGTCACTCAGATAATAAAATTGTCCTGATTGATTTTGGTGCAGTTAAAGAAGTTCGTACACAGCTAGTTAATAAACAGGGACAAATTACTTCTACTGTAATTATTGGGACTCCTGGTTATATGCCACTTGAACAACAAAGAGGTAAACCACAATTGAGTAGTGATGTTTATGCAGTGGGAATAATTGCTATTCAAGCACTCACTGGTTTATTACCTGATAAATTAGAAGAAGATATAAAGACGGGGGAAATTATTTGGCGTAAGTATGCAAATGTTAGTCCCAAACTAGCCACTGTTTTAGATAAAATGGTAAGTTATGATTTTCGTAACCGTTACCCTACAGCAAAGGAAGCATTACAAGCAGTTAAAAAGTTATTACCGCAGCCTATAGATTGGAAGTTGCTGGTGGGATTAGGAATGACAATATTTATCAGCTTAACTATTTTCTTTATTACTAAAAAAGATGATTTTAATATATATGAAAATTCTCAATATAGGATAAAAGTAAAATATCCAAAAACCTGGGAAAGACAAGATTTAGAAAACCCAATTACAGCCGAAGTTGTGACTTTTATCTCTCCTAAACAAAGTGATACAGATAATTTTCAAGAAAAGGTGACAATTAGCATTGATAAGTTTTCTGGCAGATTAGATGATTTGCAAAAATCCAGTATTCAGGAAATTAATAATACTGTATCGGGTGCAAAGATTGTTGATAAAAGTGTAACGACTTTGGCAAATAAAGAAGCTAGTCAATTAGTTTTTACGGGTAAAAATGGTAAAGATATTTTAAAAAATATGCAGGTTGTGACTTTAAAAAATGATCAGGCTTATACGATTACTTATACTGCGAAAATAGATGATTATGATCAGTTTGTGGAAACAGCGGAAAAGATGATTAATTCATTGGAAATTAATTAATTGTCTGAATCAGGATTTTCAGGATTTGAGGATTTATGGCTAACGCCTCCCGTAAGGGATACAGGATTTATGATCATAAATGTCATTAAGATTAAGTAAAAGGGTTAAAAAGAGGGATACCACAACTATCAAAATCACGAATATTGCGCGTTACTAAAGTTAATTGATGTATCTGGGCTGTAGCAGCAATCATCATATCTGCTTGAGTAACTGTTTTACCGCTTAATCTTTGTTGACCTCGGATTTTACCGCAAAGTTGAGCGATTTCAGCCGTGATAGGTAAAATTTGGCAATCATTTTTAATAAAATTATCAAACCAATTTTGAATTTTTAGGTTAGGTTTTGATGTTAATCCATAATGTATTTCTTCGAGCGTAATTACACTAATATTTATGGAAGATAAATTTTTTACCCATATTAAAACACCAGAATTAGGCTGAGGTCGCACTAATTCGCTAATGATGTTCGTATCACATAAAAAAGTCATTGCGGATATTAAAAAAAGAAATTGGGACGGTCTTGACGAGAGGGAATTTCTAAAGAATAATCTTCTTCAATACAAATTTGCTGAAGTTCGTTAAAAGAATCAGCTAAAGTTTTTGTTTGTTTATCTTGTACTAAATTTTCTTGAGGATAATCTAGAGAAATTTGAGATTGTTTTAAAAAATGTTCAGTTTCTTGCAGTGAGGAAAATTTTAGTAATTGTTGAATTTGCACAGAGGTCATGATTCTATTTTTATAAGCTTCTACTGCTAAAGCTTCTAAGAGTTTTTGTGGTACGTCTTGCCAGTTTTGTTGTAGTTGGTTGCCAATATCTTCAGGAATTTCGATAGTAATTTGCATATTTTTGTCTTTTTTTCAGAATTAGGATTTGTTTAATTATACATGATATTTTTGGTCTGAATCAGGATTTTCAGGATTTAAGGATTTTCAGGATGAAAATAATATTCTTTTCGTGTGTTCCTGTGTGTTAATTGTCAGAATCAGGATGTCCAGGATTTGAGGATTTTCAGGATGAAATTAACATTCTTTTCGTGTATCCTTGTGTGTTATGTTTCGCGCAAAGTGGCAAAGGAGCAAAGACGCAAAGAAGAAATTACAGCACTTCCCGGTGTTATGAGGTACATATTTAGCGGGCAAGATGCCCGCACTACAAGAGTTTCATCATTCAACTTTGTACCTCATAAAAGCAGAAACCGCTGTAATTGTGAGAATAATAGAAAATTATCAAAATCTCATCATTCAATTACAATTAAATATCCTGTTAATCCTTAAATCCTGGATATCCTGATATGGCTAACGCCACGCTTCGCTATCAGACAAAAATACTATCGTTGTAATTCTCTAATTTTATCTTGAGCTTTTCTCAGCCATTCCTCATTACCCCCCTGTTGTTGATATAATTTCACAGCTTGCTGATAGTCCAATATTGCTGCTTGATTATTTTCTAAAAGATAATAAGCATTTCCTCGACTGTAGTAGGCATCGGCAAAGTTAGGATTAATTTTGATAGCTTGGGTATAATCTTGTATCGCTGCTTGTTTATCTCCTAAATCTGAACGGGTAAGTCCCCGGTTTCTGTAAGCTAAGGCATCGTTAGGATTAATTTTGAGAGCTTGGTTATAATCTTGTATTGCAGCTTGTCTATCTCCTAAATTATAATTGGCAACTCCCCGGTTGAGGTAGGCATTGGCATAGTTGGGGTTAATCTTGATAGATTGGTTATAATCTTGTATCGCTGCTTGATTATCTCCTAACTCACGATAGATATTTCCCCGGTTGTAGTAGACATCGGCATCGTTAGGATTAATTTTGATAGCTTGGGTGTAATCTTGTATCGCTGCTTGTTTATCTCCTAACTCACGATAGTCAATTCCCCGGTTGAAGTAGGCTAAGGCAATGTTAGGATTAATTTTGATAGCTTGGTTATAATCTTGTATCGCTCCTTGTTTATCTCCTAAATCAGAACGAGACTTACCTCTACCGATGTAGGTACTGGCATTATTGGGATTAATTTTGATGGCTTGGGTGTAATCTGTTATTGCTCCTTGCTTATCTCCTAATTTATCACGGGCAATTCCTCGGGCCGAATAGTTATTAGGATTAATCTTTAGGACTTGTTGATAATCATTAATAGCCCCCTGTTTGTCTCCCAATTGATCACGGGTAAGCCCCCGACTGCTATAAGCATTGGTATCGTTAGGATTAATCTTGAGAGCCTGATTATAATCTTCTAATGCTGCCCGGTAGTCGCTCCAAGTAATAAAGCGCATATCTCCACGCGCACGGTAGACATCACTATAATTAGGATTAATCTTGAGAGCTTGATTGTAATCAGTTATTGCCCCTTGATTATCCCCCAATTGACGACGTGCATATCCCCGTAATGCGTAAGCTGCGGCATAGTTAGGATTAATCTTGAGAGCTTGGTTGTGATCATCTATTGCCCCTTGCTTGTCTTCTAAATCAAGTCTTGTCCTTCCCCGGTTGTTGTAAGCTAAGGCATAGTTAGGATTAATCTTAAGTAGGTGAACAAAATAAAAATGAGGGGTATTGAGTTTTGTAAAATGGCTGAAACTCAATCAGAATATCGCATTGAGACAACTTTACATACCGTTACATACCTTTAAATTTTCCTGTTCACCTACTTTAATAGCTTGATTGTAATCTTGTATCGCTGCTTGCTTATCTCCTAATTGATTATAAGCATTACCGCGAAATATTAAAGATTCTGTATCATTAGGAGTAAGGCGAATTACTTCGTTATAAGCTAATATTGCCCCGCGATAATCTCCATTTCTATACTTATCGCCAGCCTGAACTGAGAAATCATCAGCTTTTAGTTTTGTTGTCTTCGGTGGTTTAGACAAACTTGTGGACAGTTCCACAAAAATCTTAATAGGAATACCAGAATTTCTCCCAGATTTAACAGTCGCGCTAGAGGTATTGATCTTATCAAAATCAATATCAATTGATGCTTCACCTTGACCATGAATAGCTATTAGTTCTCCCTGGTCATTTAAAACTGCTCCTCCACTCATTCCTGATAATGTCGGATTATCATAAATTAAATTATAGCCATTATCAGCATTTACCTGAGTAGCATTAGCAATAACTTGTCCACCACGACAATCATAAAGAGATAATTTTACATTTGCTGTGGCTTTTGGGAAACCAGCTACATAAACATTTGTTCTTCTTTCTAAGATGTCAGAATTACCCAATTTAGCAACTTCATAACTTTTGCTGCTAGTAAACTGTAAAACCGCCAAATCTATCTTATTTGATAATTGTTTGACAGTCTGATAATTAAGTGGGTAACGTTGTTTATCTGGGGTAACAATAGTATATTTGAAATTTTGGTTCTTAACGACATGATTAGCCGTCAGCACAGTATAAGTATTACCCTCTTTCTTAATTATCACGCCAGAACCAGGTTCTGGACTATCAATTAAAACGGTGATTTTTTCAGCAATTTTATCTACTTGTTGATTACTTTTACAGATTGCTTTTGCTGCTTGCGGTTGTAAAAAGGCAATTGATAAGCCAATTATTGCGGTGGGGATTATGTATTTATAATTCATTTATTTAGCCTCCAATTTATATTTTTCAACAGGTGAATCTAATATTTCATGAGTCCGCAACGGCGGACTTTGTTTGTGTAGCCGCGAATTCGATTCGCCGGGGCTTTTCCCCATCATTTGCACAACCATATCTATCGGTATAGCCCAACTCAAACCCACGATTTCCTGATGTAACTTTTCCTCGGCTTGCGAACCATCCAAAAACACAGAAGGAGCATCCCATAAAGGATAAGCGTGCATCCCATTTACACCCACAACCTCACCCTGTTTATTCAATAAAGCACCGCCACTCATCCCCTTTTCTAAACGATTAGTATATCCTACCTGATAACCAGCCTCTAAGGCTTTTGATAATACCAAAGATACTTTACCACCAATAAATACAAAGCTAATTTTTTCGCTTTCTTCCTCCATAGGAAACCCAGCAATAAATACCTCATCTCCTATTTTGGGAACAGTACCCAAATTTGCGACAGAATAGACTTTTTCAATACTTGAAAATTGCAATATTGCCAAATCATAATCCTGAAAGTTCACATTTTTGGGAACATCTGCTTTGTATATTTCTCCATCTGGTGTTTGAATACGATAGGGTGGATTATCTGCTCGCAAAACATGAGCATTTGTTAATACTGTATAAACTGAATTTTGTTTATTTAGTAATATTCCCGAACCCAAAAAATCTGTTGATAATATCTTGACAGTCATAGCTGCTGCTTTTTCCTGCAACTGTGCTGCTGATAATGGAATTGGCGGTTGTGTAATGCTAGTTTGTCTGGCAGAAATACTGATACTTGCTGCCGAACTTGAAAGCAACATTGACAAGCCGCCAATACAGGCGACAATTTTGAATATTCGCCAAATCATGTTAATTTAATCCGGTTCAACTGTGGCATTATTGAGGTAACGCTCAAAATCAATATTAATTTCACTATTAATTTCACTGCCATTTTCATAGAGTGTATTACCACTAGCTAAACCTTTGCTATCTAAGAGTCTGCGGAGAGTAGCAGTAGCATTAACCCCACGTTTGAGAGTAAATAGCAAATTATCATCTGTACAAGCAGGATTTTGGCTAGTACCAGCACAAACAACAGGGTAGCCTCTTAGCGTCCCCGTGGTGATATTTTTCAGTGTACCGTTGTTATTACTCCGTTGAAATCTGCGCGATACTTCGTCACAACGGCGTTGAGCAGTCCAAGGTGGTGGAAAATAACTATTGGAAGTCCAATTAACCATAGCTATTTTTCTGCCATCTTGAGTACGGACAAAGGTGACAGGTATACCTTTACTCTTACTCTTGCCACAGTAAAAAGTTGTGCCTTCAGCGTGGCTGGGTTGGTTGGTAGTCGCAATTGTCGTTAATGCTGTCAGGGAAGCGAGAATAACAATTTGTGTCAACCCTATCCACGCTTGACTAAATAACCTTTTTTTCATAACTTTAGGTAATTTTTGTGATACTAATTTGATACTGTTCTTATCATAAATTATATGTAAATATGAGCAAGTTTGGGCAACTTACGGACTAATTTATATTCAAAACGTCTTAATCGTGTGATTCTATAGTAGGGGTTTAGCAGTACCCATAGGTGTCAACTTAACGTAAAACCTGTAGAAAGACTCTGTGGGTTTTGCCTGTGTAGCTGAGATTTCTAATCGCTAGTATTAATTTAGACTTTTTCCACAAAAAAAGGTGAGCTAAAAAAGCCCACCCCACAAAATTAGAAAATATCCTCTGATAATTAACTTAACAAAGCCTTAGCTTTAGCTAAAACATTATCCACAGTGAAGCCAAACTTCTCCAAACAAATACCACCAGGAGCAGAAGCACCAAAAGTATCAATACTTACAGTGTCGCCTTCGCTACCGATGTATTTGTGCCAGCCGAAACTACTAGCAGCTTCTACAGATAGACGCTTAGTAACAGCTTTTGGTAGAATAGATTCTTTGTAAGCTGCATCTTGTGTGTCAAACAAGGTAGAAGAAGGCATAGAAACAACGCGAACCTTCTTACCGACCGCCGTTAATTTTTCCGCTGCACTAACGCAGAGGCTGACTTCTGAACCAGTACCAATCAAGATGATATCTGGTGTACCTTCAGAATCAACAATTGTATACGCACCCTTAGCGACACCTGCAATGGATGTACCTGCCAAGTTAGGAACATTTTGACGAGTGAACGCCAATAAAGTCGAAGCATTTGCTTTCGACTTCTCAATGGCGACTTTGTAACCACCGGATGTTTCATTTCCGTCTGCGGGACGAATTACAGTTAAATCAGGAATAGCCCGCAAAGAAGCAAGGGTTTCAATGGGTTGGTGTGTAGGACCATCTTCACCTTGGCCAATGGAGTCATGAGTCATGACCCAAATTGAACCAGCTTCAGAAAGAGCAGCTAAACGAATAGCAGCCCGCATATAATCGGTAAAGATTAGGAAGGTTGCACCGTAGGGAATTAAACCTGAGTTGTGCAACGCCATACCGTTACAGATTGCACCCATGGCGTGTTCACGTACGCCGAAGTGAATGTTGCGATTAGCGAAATGTCCTTTTTGGAAATCACCAGCGCCTTTGAGTTCGGTGAGGTTGGAGTGGGTTAAGTCAGCAGAACCACCAATTAACTCAGGTAAAACAGCCCCTAATTTGTTGAGGCAGTTTTCTGAGTGTTTACGGGTAGGTAATGCTTTATCTTCTGGTGTATAGGTAGGTAATACTTGATCCCAACCTTCTGGTAATTTGCCGCTAATGAAACGGTCAAATTCAGCCGCTTCCTGGGGGTATTTAGCTTTGTAACCAGCATAAACTGTATTCCAAGCGGATTCGTAACCAGCACCGCGTTCTACTGCTTTGCGAGCATGATTTAGAGCATCTTCAGGAACTACAAAAGCGTCATATTCCCAACCTAAATTTTTGCGGGTAGCGATGGTTTCTTCTGGTCCCAAAGCCGCACCGTGAATACCAGCGGTATCTTGTTTGTTAGGAGAACCATAACCAATGGTGGTTGTCACCTTAATCATGGTGGGTTTGTCGGTGACAGCTTTTGCGGCTTCAATAGCTTGGGCAATTCCGGCTAAATCGGTGTTACCATCTTTAACGTGGAGAACGTGCCAACCGTAGGATTCAAAGCGTTTAGAAACATCTTCAGTGAAAGCTACATCTGTAGAACCATCAATAGAGATGTGGTTGTCGTCATAAAGAGCAATGAGTTTACCTAATCCCCAGTGTCCTGCAATAGAAGCAGCTTCACCGGAAATACCTTCCATGTTGCAACCATCACCAAGAATTACGTAGGTGTAGTGGTCAACAATTGTGGCATCGGGTTTGTTAAACTTAGCAGCTAGGTGTGCTTCGGCTACTGCTAAACCCACTGCATTGGCAATTCCTTGTCCCAAAGGTCCAGTTGTAACTTCTACACCGGCTGTAACAAAGTTTTCGGGGTGGCCTGGGGTCTTAGCACCCCATTGACGAAATTGCTTGATGTCGTCTATGGTAACGCTATCGTAACCGGTCAGGTACAGTAAGGCATACTGCAACATTGAACCATGACCTGCGGACAAAACAAAGCGATCGCGGTTGAACCACTGAGGATTTTTGGGGTTATAGCGCATGAAGCTATCCCACAGGACAAAAGCCATTGGAGCCGCGCCCATCGGTAGTCCTGGGTGTCCTGATTTAGATTTTTCTATGGCATCTACAGCCAAAAAGCGGATCGAATTAATACAAAGTTCTTGGATGGATTGGGTTGCAACAGCCATAATCTCTTTATTGTTAACGACGGGTTAGGACTCTTTTTAGCTTTTTCTGGCTGGGGTCATTATGAAGTGATCCCACTCTTCCTATCATCTCATTTCCCATCACCAATGGACAAGCGGGATCTTCTGAGTTTTTGGTGATCAATACAGTGGTCAGTGGTCAGTTATCAGTGGTCAGTGGGAAATTAGGATATTTCTTATTTGCAAGTCATTAGGGAGTAAATTTCTTGAAGGCTAGGGTAACATTATGACCACCAAAGCCAAAGGAATTAGATAGAGCTACCTCTACTACTTGAGCGCGACTGGTATGGGGGACATAATCTAGATCACATTCTGGATCAAGATTTTCGATGTTGATGGTGGGGGGAATTTGATCATGAGCGATCGCTAAAATTGTCGCTACAGCTTCAATCCCACCAGAACCGCCTAACAGATGTCCTGTCATGGATTTAGTAGAACTGATGGCTACTTTATACGCATGATCTCCCAAAGCTTTCTTAATCGCCGCGGTTTCATTCACATCATTAGCTGATGTACTAGTTCCATGAGCATTGATGTAACTAACCATTTCCGGTGTCAGTGACGCATCTTTTAAAGCTAACTCAATCGCTCTGGCTGCACCTAAACCACCGGGAACAGGAGAAGTCATGTGATAAGCATCACAGGTCATCCCATAACCAACAATTTCCCCATAAATCCTTGCGCCCCGGCTGAGGGCGTGTTCTAATTCTTCGAGAATTAAAATTCCTGCTCCTTCACCCATGACAAAGCCATCACGATCACGATCAAAGGGACGACAAGCATGAGCCGGATCATCATTGCGGGTGGACAGGGCGCGAGCAGCCGCAAATCCTGCCACTGACAGGGGTGTAACTGCGGCTTCACAGCCACCGCAAATCATCGCTGTGGCATATCCGCCTTGAATTTGACGAAAAGCATCGCCGATAGAATTAGAACCCGCAGCACAAGCTGTTACAGAGCAGGAATTCGGACCTTTTGCCCCAGTATGAATTGCTGTTAATCCTGCTGCCATATTGGCGATCATCATGGGAATCATGAAGGGACTACAACGACTAGGACCTTTATTAGGATCTAAGTAAATGGTTTGTTGGTCTTCTAAAACCTTAATTCCACCAATTCCCGAACCGATAATTACACCAATTTGTTCAGCATTGAGATCATCAATTACTAAACCTGAATCAGCAACAGCTTGTTTAGCTGCTGATACACCCAATTGGGCAAACCGATCCATCCGCTTGGCTTCTTTGCGATCTAAGTAAGTGTGTGGATCAAAGTTTTTGACTTCACCCGCAATGCGGCAACTATGTTTAGAAGCATCAAAGGCGGTGATATAGTCAATCCCATTTCGTCCGCTTAATAATCCTTCCCAATATTCATCTGGTGTGTTACCAATGGGTGTAATCGCGCCCACACCTGTTACAACAACGCGGTTACGTTTATAGTCTGTCATGATTGCATTAAATATGGCGAAAAAGCAGCAGGGGAAACAATTAAGAGGGCTGAGTTCCGAGTTAAGTATTCTTAGTTAAGACTATACTGTTTGCTCAATATTATGGACTTTTGGGGCTTTTTTTGAAGTCAAACCTACAGTTTAGACACTCAGCACTCATGTACGGACGGGTTTATTCAGTTAATCTGTATACCGTTAAAGTATTTATTTAAACCCGTCAATACTGAATTAAATTTCGTCTATGCGGATGCAGCAACGTGACTAGAGATATAATCCACAGTGTCTTGAACAGTGAGAATTTTTTCAGCCGCTTCATCAGGAATTTCGATATCAAATTCTTCTTCCAAAGCCATAACTAACTCCACTGTATCTAGGGAATCAGCACCCAAATCATTAACAAAACTGGCTTGTGGTGTAACCGTATCCGCATCCTCTATGCTAAGTTGCTCAACGATAATTTTTTTAACTTTTTCAAAAGTTGCTGCTTGGCTCATAAATAAAAGTCCTTAACAAGTTGCTATGATTTGCTCTAAATGAACAAAGTTTTTTTTGGGCATATACATCTTATCGGAAAGGGTGAACCTGAGTATAGGTTCTATCATTAAAACTGAGGATTAAAGATGAAGGAGATCCTGGAAGTCAGTAACCCAGCCCTAAAGGGACTGAGCTTGTAAGAAATTGCAAGCTGTACTGACCAGACCACCCTAAGCGGCTTGCCCTGACTTGTGCCGAGCGAAGTCGAGGTAGCGAAGTCGAAGGGAGTCTAAGGGTAGCCGTTATTTGAGTCACGACACCTCGGAATGCGTAGCTAGTTCCCCGCTCTGTCGCTGTAAGTTAAACAGTTCTAAGGTCACTGGAACAGTGCTTTCAGCCTAACAAGCTCTTATAACAGGTCGTTCGCGCCAGCGTGCCGGAGGCATCTAGCTAACATTACCCCAGAAATGGGAGTTGGTTTCCAGATTCCAATCAAAAATCTGGTTTCAATTTTAGTATCCACAGCGGTTAAAACCGCTCGTGTCGCGGCTGGTGAGCTGCGTCGAACCATCCCTCTCAGCCCTAAAGGGACTGAGTTTCCCACTTACCGCGATATCTTATGAGAGATAAAGGTTTAATAACCACAGTAACTACCCAATTAATCAATCTTCATCACCTCTAAACAATAAACCAACTATACTTTTATGCTATCTAAACCGCTAAAATACGCTTACTATCCAGGCTGTGTAGCTCAAGGGGCTTGCAGGGAACTGTATATATCAACCCAATCTCTCACCCAAGCCTTGGGTATTGAATTGGTTGAACTGAAAAAAGCCTCTTGCTGTGGTTCAGGCACATTTAAAGAAGATTCCCAATTATTAGAAGATACCGTTAACGCCAGAAATATCGCTTTAGCAGAATCATTAAATCTCCCTTTACTTACCCATTGCAGCACTTGTCAAGGTGTTATTGGTCATGTTGATGAACGATTAAAAGAATGTCAGTCAACAAACCCCGACTATCTCAACAAAGTTAATGGTTTATTAGAAAAAGAAGGCTGTTCACCCTATCGGGGGAGTACAGAAGTTAAACATCTTCTTTACGCTTTAGTGACAGATTACGGCTTAGAGGAAATTACCCAGCGAGTCACCAAAAAATTAAGTGGATTAAAATGTGCAGCTTTTTATGGCTGTTATCTACTACGCGCTCAAAAATCCATGCCCTACGATGATCCTTTTCAACCCGAAGCAATGGAAAATGTATTTCGGGCAGTAGGGGCGACACCTGTATATTATCGTGGTAGAACTCAATGCTGTGGTTGGCCTTTATCTAGCTACGCAACAACAGAATCTTTCCAAATGGCTGGAAATCATATCCAAGAAGCTTTAAATAATGGTGCTGATTGTATTGTCACACCATGTCCTCTGTGTCATTTGAATTTAGATTCTCGTCAACCAGAAGTAGAAAAGGTAATTGGTGAAAAGTTAGGTTTACCGATTTTGCACTTACCCCAGTTAATTGCTTTAGCTTTAGGTGTCAGTCCCAAAGAATTGGGTTTAGAGAGACATATTGTGTCTACAAAATCGGTTTTAGAAAAATTAGGTTGGTAAAATATCACCGAGAATTTAGATCCCCGACTTCTTAGAGAAGTCGGGGATCTGTGGATCACTCATTTTTACCAATCACCGATTTTTGATATTCTTCCTCACTAATTAAATCATGATTATTTTCCACACGATCTAAAAATACTAATCCCTCCAAATGATCATATTCATGTTGAAAAATTCGGGCAATAAAATCCGTTAATTCCTGTTTTTGTAAATTACCATTACGGTCTGTATATTCAATTTCAATTGTTTGATATCTAGGAACTAAACCCCTAACGCCAGGTACACTCAAACAACCTTCCCAACCTTTTACCATTTCTGAAGAATTGGCAATAATTCGGGGGTTAATCATTGCGGTCGGCTGCATTTCTGGTGCGTGGGGATATCTAGCATTAGGACGGGAAGCGACGATAAATAAACGGTATGATGCTGCTATTTGTGGTGCTGCAATTCCCACCCCATTAGCTTGAGCAACTGAGGTAATTAATTCATCAATCAGGTTTTGAATTTCTTGATTTTGAATATTCTCAACCGCAGCAGCTTTTTGTCGTAATATCGGATTACCTAATTTAATGATTGGTGCTAATTCATTCATTTTCAAATCTGATATCGCTAGTTTTGTTCAAATTTTATAAATATCGCCGACTTGTTAATGATTATACCATTGATGATGTGCGATCGCCTTCCGTGGCCTCGCCTTGTACCTCGCACGAGTTATGGAATTAAACGAAGCACTCCAGGCACCCCAGAACACGGAAGAATACAGAAGACACTCGGAATATTGTGCGTCCCGTCCTGTCTGTGTGTTGGGGGGTGGGGCAAGAAGGCGGGAAGGGCAAGAAGGCGGAACGATTTTAAGTGGGTGACTGGCAAGTAAAATTTTTTTGAAAAAACGTTGTGTTGTGTAAAAAAACTTTTTGTATGATATACTCGGTGTGAGTATGAGTATTTCGTCTTTTGTCGACAACATTACACACACGACTTCCGACTAAAAACTATGAAAACATCAACCAAAACAAAAACGGCTAGAATTGTCATTGACGAACTCCCTTCCGCAGGCACTTCTAATCCAGTCAACTTGAACTCAGCCGCGGCTGTCGCTATTAGAGGCGGCATGGCATTAAATTATGTAATAATTGAAGAACTAATAGTACTAAGACATACTGAAGAAAAGTTGAAGGTAGCCACACGATGACCCATTTTTTATTTTTTTTTCATTTTTCCAACACAAATGTTCCAAAATGGTCAAAAGCTTTTTGGAACGTTTTTTTCCGCCCCGTCCCTTTTTGCTAACATGGAACCATGTCCAATCAAATCAATTTGATCAGAACCACCCAACCGCCTGGGAATAAATTCCCAGTCTCATAGCAAAAGTCATCTCAAGATGACTAAAAGAACTAAAAAATTTTTTGCCTAAATTTAGTTAGTTTACTTTAGTAAACTTGAGCTATTAGCCTGGAAATTCATTTCCAGACGGGTCTGTAAGCCAAACAAATAAGCCACTTATACTGCTAATTCACACAAATCTAGCTAATAATTCCTCACGGGATAACTGTAAAAGCAAAGGAGTAAATTCCTCTCTATTCATAGCAATGAGAGGGTTGATAATTGTTGCTAATTGTGAATCAACTTCCCCAAAACGCACTTGCAAGATACTTTCAATCATAGCGCGTCTTTCTCTTTCTATCCCTCTATCAAGTCCTAGTTTTTCTCCTTCTTGTCGTTCTTGTTTTTTAATCTCTTCTAACTGTTGTTGATACATTTGGGATAATTTCATAATTAACTCCTGATCATCTTGATCAATATCGTGTTCCTGACGCTGACGAGCCGATAACACAGCAATTAGATTATGTACTAATTCTATAATATCTCCAAGGAACGGACTATTATTTGCTAGTGCTTCTAATTCTTCCACTGCTTGTCTTTGTACTTTTCCTCTCCCTAAAACCCTTAAAAACAGTGTTTCGGGTGTACTGGGTAGTTGATGAATCGCTACAACTACGGTTTTTAACCCTGTTGATAAAAAATAAATGCCTTTTCCCCAGTTTGTTTCATCCAGAGTACCATTAAAGCTCTTTAGTATATCTACCGATGCTGTTGGCGTGAAAATCCATAGTTGAGGTAATTCGGTTTCATTGATTCGCGTCTCATTGCGTTTAGCTTGCCGTTCTAAATCCGCATGAACGTCAAATAATTTACCTATACAACTGCGAATTTCACTTTTGCTGACAGGATTACGGAATGGTTCAAATATGGCATAATTTGTGGCCATTCTCCCCAGTAATCCTAGTTTTTCTAGGCTTTGTGCTGGTTGTGGGTCAGGAATAAATAATAGGTCAATTTGTCTAACTTCTGCGGTAATATCTTTGCTGGTTTCTACTTGTCCATAAGGTGTTAATAATTCTGTTAGATATTGTTTTGCAAATTGATCATGTATAAAGCGCGTCATCTGATTTTAATTTTGGACATCCTGATTCTGACAGTTTCTAAGGAATTTTAAGGAACACCTATTGGTAGTTCTGGGGAAGAAATCCACAGACAACTAACCAAATATATCGTTTCCCAGTCTAATGAAGTACACACAAATTTATTCACTGTTTCCTGTTCCCTGTTAAGAGTTCCCTAAAACTAAAAAACTTTGTACCTCATGAGCATGGGAACTGCTATATTAACTGTTTTTATTAATTGGTAAAGGTGCAGGTTTAACTAAAAATTGAGAAACTTTGCCATTACGATCTACTTGCACTTGGAGAGGAATACCAATTTTACTATTTTCTACTATTCTTTGCACCTCATCAACTTTCAAAACTGGTTGATTATTAATACTCTTTATAACATCTCCTGGACGCAATCCAGAAACCGCTGCGGGTGAATTAGCAACAATCCTGATTAAGAGGATTCCTTCATTTGCAGATAAATTTATTTTATCGCCAAATCTGGCAATGATTTTTTCCTTAACTTCAGGTGTGAGTGTGACCATTTGTATGCCTAAATAGGGATGATCAACTCTACCTTTAGCAATTATTTCCTCAGCAATTTTTTGGGCAGTATTAATAGGAATAGCAAATCCTAAACCTTGAGCGCCTTGAATAATTGCTGTATTCATCCCAATGACTTCACCACGGTAATTTAGTAATGGTCCACCGGAGTTCCCAGGATTAATTGCTGCATCTGTTTGCAGATAATCAACACGCTTATCACTTGCACCGATATCACTACTAGAACGATCTGTGGCGCTGATAATTCCAGAGGTGACAGTATTATTTAAACCCAAGGGATTACCAATAGCGATAACGGCTTCTCCTGGTTGCAAAGTATCCGACTTACCTAAAGCTAGGGTGGGTAAGTTATTAGCTTCAATTTGAATTACAGCCACATCTGTTACCGCATCTTCACCTAATACCTTACCTTTAAAAGTCCGGCCATCTTTGAGAGTAACTGTAACTAAATCAGCACCGTCGACAACGTGGGAATTAGTTAAAATTTGCCCAGATGAATTAATGATAAATCCCGAACCGCTACCTCTTTCTACTCTTTCTCTTTGTTGAGAAGGGATTCTATTGCCAAAAAAGCCGCGAAAAAAGGGATCAGAAAATTCGTCTGGTGCTTGAGTGGTAACGGTTCTCGTTGAATCAATGCGAACAACTGCACCTCCTACTTTTTGTACGACTTTGACAACAAAGTTAGGATCTCCAGAAGCGGAAAAAATCGCGGGAGGAGCAATTTCTGTGGTGGGTGCAGTAGTTTTTTGTGATTGAGCATGACTAGGTTCTATTTCTGAGGTGATTTTCTTGAGACTGGTACAACCTCCCAGCATGAAAACTGCTACACCACAGACTGCAATCCATTTTTTCCCTTTATTTTCCAAGTTTTGGCGTAAAAATCTAGTATTAATATTTCTAGCTGCTAGGTTATAATTATTGATCTTCATCATGTGATTATTGCTCCGTATTCGTTAGTAGTGCTAGGATACTGGCTACCCCTGGTTTTGATCAGGATAATTATATAGCCTCCTATTTGATTTATGTATCTTTAGAGTAGTTCAGATTCCCGACTTCTTTTTTTGGCTTGTAAATAAATTATGAATTGAAATCAGAAGTTGGGGATCTTATTGTATGTGATTACAAATTAGGAATTAGGAATTACGGATAAAGGTGGCGTTAATGGAAATTCCCATAGATGGTTTGTGGAATCATGTATTAGAGCGTTTACAGTTAGAGTTAGCTCCTCCTACCTTTGAAACTTGGATTAAGACAGCTAAAGCACAGCAGCTAGAAAACAACTGTTTGGTAATATATGCTCCTAATCCTTTTGCTCGCAATTGGCTTCAGAAGTATTACATTCATACTATTGCTAATGTAGTCCAAGATATTGTGGGTTATCCCATCGAAATTTATATTACTGTAGTTGAAGATGAGGAAGTTTCTCATTTGGGTAAACAGGAACTGGGGGGGGAATTACCAGCAATAAATCATATTTTGGCAAATGCTCCGATAAATACGCAAAAGACTTCAGATTTAAATTCTAAATATGTTTTTTCGCGGTTTGTTGTCGGCGCTAACAATCGCATGGCCCATGCTGCTTCTTTAGCTGTAGCCGAATATCCGGGGAGGGAATTCAATCCGTTATTTTTATGTGGTGGTGTGGGTTTGGGGAAAACTCACTTAATGCAAGCTATTGGTAATTATCGCTGGGAAATCTCTCCTAATTCTAAGATATTTTATGTGTCTACGGAGCAGTTTACAAATGATTTAATTACTGCTATTCGTCAAGATAGTATGCAAAGTTTCCGCGAACATTATCGGGCTGCTGATATGTTGTTAGTTGATGATATTCAATTTTTGGAGGGGAAGGAATATACTCAAGAGGAATTTTTTCATACTTTTAATACTTTACATGAGGCAGGTAAGCAAGTTGTAATTGCTTCAGATCGTCCTCCTAATCAAATTCCCAGTTTACAAGAACGGTTGTGTTCCCGGTTTTCTATGGGGCTAATTGCGGATATTCAAACGCCTGATTTAGAAACCAGAATGGCGATTTTGCAGAAAAAAGCTGAATATGAAAATATTCGTTTACCACGGGAGGTAGTTGAATATATTGCTTCTAATTGTACTTCTAATATCCGTGAGTTGGAAGGGGCATTAATTCGGGCTTTGGCTTATATTTCTATTTGGGGTTTACCTATGACTGTGGAAAATCTTGCTCCCATTCTCGGAACTCCTAGCCAGAAAATAGCCACAACTCCAGAGATAATCTTAAATATAGTCGCTGATGCTTTAAATGTTTCTATTGAGGACTTAAAAAGTAATTCCCGTCGTCGGGAAATTAGTTGGGCTAGACAAATCGGAATGTATTTAATGCGACAACTTACAAATTTGAGTTTACCCAAAATAGGGGAGGAGTTTGGTGGTAAAGATCATACGACGGTGATGTATAGTTGTGAAAAGATTACCCAGTTACAAGAAAGTGATCAGAGTTTAGTTCAAACTTTACACCAATTGAGCGATCGCATTCAAATGGCGACTCGTTCCCCAAAATAGAATTAATTTTCTGGATGTTTTCCACAACCAAGAAACTAATTTATCAAATTCAAATCTCTCTTATTCAGTCCGAATTTTAAGAAAAATATAATAAATGATTAATTTTTACTTAAAATTGCGGTAAAAATCCAATTTTTTGCCGAAAAGCTGTGGAAAACTTTAATTTATTATTTATGAGTTTCATGGAGTATCATTATTTTGTAAAAATTGAGGATGGGTTTTCCACAGTTTTTCCACAGGGAAGCATCAATAATACTTATCTTTTTAGATCAGGAGCATTGACAAATGGACGAATTTATGAATGCGGCAATTTTGGAAGCTCAACAAGGTAGACAAGAAGGGGGAATTCCCATTGGTTCTGTGCTGGTTAAGGATGGTAAAATTGTCGGACGCGGACACAATAAGCGCGTGCAAGACGGTGATCCTGTGACTCATGCGGAAATTGATTGCCTCCGCAATGCAGGGAGAATTGGTAACTACAGAGGTACAATACTTTACTCTACATTAATGCCTTGTTATTTGTGTGCTGGTGCTGTGGTGCAATTTGGCATTAAAAAAGTTATTGCTGGAGAATCAAAGACTTTTTCGGGTGCGAAGGAGTTTATGGTATCTCATGGTGTGGAAGTAGTGGATTTAAATTTAGATGAATGTGAACAAATGATGAGTGATTTTATTACGACTAACCCGGAACTTTGGGATGAAGATATTGGTTGCGATTCGTTGTTAGTTGTTAGTTGAATAACGGTAATCAGTCTGTACATACAAGCATAATTCAAGTTACAATACTAAATAGAGTTCAAGTTAAAAATATGACTCACATCACATCGAAAAAAGTGGTAAGAAGAGGAAGAATTTTTCCTGAATTGATTATAGCACCAGAAGAATTAGCTAGACGAGAAGCGGAAGATGAAATATTTTATCAACGTTGTCGGGCAATTTTTAATCGTGTCCGTTCTGAATATATCGAAAGTCATTATGGTTGGTATATTTCCATAGAACCCAATAGTGGGGAATATTTAATTGATCAGGATAGGATGCAATCTCATAAAAGAATGTTGGAAAAATATCCTCAAGCTAGACACTTCGTTTTTTGTTTGAATGAAACGGGGACAACTGGCACAATATGATAGAGGGTTACTTTGGAGAAAATGGGCAATTATTTTTTGAGATTGAATTAGTTACTAATGATGGCTTGAATCTTGCTGTAGATGCCCTATTCGATAGTGGTTTTGCAGGTTTTATGGCTATTAATACACAAGATTTAGATGGTTTAGAATGGTTGTATAGTGGGGAGGAAATGTTACGGACTGCTAAAGGTGAATCAAAATTTCAGATTTATTTAGGTCAAGTGATATTAGACGGAAAGCAGTATCAAATTCCTGTGAATGTGGGTAAAGGAATTAATGAAGTTTTGCTTGGTTCTGAGTGGTTGAAGTTTTTGCGGTTGGTGGTGGATTTTCCAGAGAGTATTTTGACTTTGGGATAATTTTTTATTTCGCGCAAAGTCGCAAAGGAGCAAAGACGCAAAGGAAGAATTGCAAGAACAAAGGTTTTTGTAATGTTACCTATTGACAAATGATAAGATTTACGTATAATAGTACGTAATATCATCTTCAGATTAAGTCAGCGTTTCTTGAAAACGCGGGTATCATGTCAATGGCAATTTTTAGCAATGCTTACTCAGATGAGTTAGTGACAGCTACTGAGTTGAATCGTCAACCTGGAAAGGTTCTAGATAAGGCTTATGAACACCCAATTACTATTACTAGAAATGACCAATCTTTTGCGCTGTTGCGTCGTGAAGATGTGGCTTATTTAGTGAAGGGGGTAACACAAAGTAAGGCTGTTTTTGAGGCGTTATCGGTTGCGTTTCGGTTATTGTTAGGACAAAAAATAGGTTATGAGCATCCTTATGGATGGTTGCGGGTTTTTGATGCGGATGAATTGCAAGAGTTTATTAAAGAAGTGAGTGAGGCTTTTCGCTTAACTGATACTTCTAATGAGGCTTGGGATTTGATTGATGCTATTATTTATGAATGGAAAGAAAGTTCTATAGCTATTATTAGTCCTGAGTTAGCAGCAGCTTTTAATGATGATCAGGTGAAATCATGAATATCCAAATTAAACCGGAATTAGAGCAAATTATTCAAGCGCAAATTGCTACGGGTAGATATACAAATCCTGAAGATGTGATTAGTAAGGCTTTGAAATTGCTTTTGGAGTGGGATGAGGGTTATCAGAATTGGGTAGAAGAAACACGGGAAAAGGTTGATGTTGCTATTGAACAATTAGATAGAGGTGAAGGTATTGATGGAGATGTTGTGATTTCACAATTGCGGGATAAGTTGCGTCAAGCGAGAGAAAGACAAGGATGAAAATACATATTATCTCTCCAGAAGCTAGTCGAGATTTATCAGAAATTATTGATTATTTTACCAATAGAAATATTGATGCTGGAGAGCGTTTTGTTGATGAGGTTGAAAAGAAGTGTAAGTATTTAGCTAATTTTCCTAATATGGGGCGGAGTTACGAAAATATTAAGGTTGATTTGCGAGGTGTTCCTTTGGATGGTTACGTTATTCTTTATCGAGTTATTAATGGTGGGATTGAAATTGTGCGTGTCGTTAGTGGTTATCGAAATCTGGAATCTTTGTTTACAGAATCAATGGATGATTGAAACTTTATCTCACGCAAAGGCGCAAAGGAAGAAAAGTATCATAAAATATATACAGGATAGCAGAATAAATCATGAATGCTTACAAGACTTATATCACGATTGAAGACCCGAAACAGGTAGTTTTATCTGATTTACCTTTTCAGGTTGGACAGCGTGTGGAGATTATTGTTTTAGCTGAAGATAACCCGCCAGTTACAATTAGTAATAAGTTGCGGAATTTATTTGATAAAACTCAGGCTATTCCTGGTGTGGAAGAGGTTACAGAGGAGGATATAGCCGCAGAAATTGAAGCTTATCGGCGTGGGGAATGAAAGTTATTATTGATACTAATGTTTTAGTTTCTGCTGTTCTCAAGGGGAGAGAACCAAGGGATGTTATTCAATTTGTTGTGGATAGTCCTAATTGTGATTGGGTTGTTTCTGAGGAGATTTTAGCAGAGTATCAGGATGTGTTAAGTCGGAAGAAGTTTAAGTTGACAGATGAAGTCAGAAAAGAATGGTTATTAGAGGATAGGTTTTTTGTGTCATGGTAGGTTATTAAGTATCAATAGCTGAAAATACTGTAAATCTTGATTCAGAAATCTAAACCGATGCAAAACCTGTAAACTGTCTGACATAAGGTGATCTAAAACCTAAAACAATATCTGTTTTCGGAACACCTAACTCTACTAATTGATGAGGAATTCCTTCTTCCGTAAAATCCCTTTCAATCCAGATTTTACCATCTTTAATACTAATATGAATGGGAAACCAGTAAATTCTCTTTTCATCTTTCCATCCTGTAACCAATAATAAATAAACATCCCTTTCTGTATCAAAAACAAGTTCGATATTTTCTGAATCTTCTACACATTCTTCCTGTGCATATTTTTGGATGAAATTTTTAACTATTTCTCGATAATTTAAGGTTTCCATAGTAATATTTCCTCTCTTTTTACATCAAACACTAATAACTTAATGTCATAAGTCTGTAAAACAGTTTGAATAAAAGAATCTAGAAAAAATCCTTCATATATATCTTGAGATATAGCTAGATATAATATCCTGTGAGGATCTTTCTGTGTTAATACTACCTTATAATTCAAAAACTGACCAATAGCTGTATGAAATTCAGAAATGGCTGAAAGTCCTATAAAACTTTTTACCTCTACGGCTATTTTTTGATTATCTTTCTCCGCAGTAATTAACTTTTCTGCACCTAAGTCTATTCTCACTTTAACTTTTTCAGTAAGTTCAAAAGATAAAGGATCATGAGTAATTAGCCAATTATCTTTTTCTAAAGCTAACCTAACTGCATTGTGAAAAAAGTCTTTTGCTGACATAAGAAGTTAAAGTGATATTTTATCTTAGATTATACCTAATTTGTTAAGTTGTTAATTTACAAACTATGAAGTTATGAAGCTATTTGATAAATTACAGGTTTATATCTTGCTTCGGGAATCGGTTTACCTTCTATTTCCGCAGCTTCTAACCAAGCAGCTTTAGCTTTCAAAACTTCTTGCAGTGCTTCTTCTTCTGTTAAACCAAATCCTGAACAATATTTTAAATCAGGAATATCAGCAATATAACCTTCATCTTCTTGACTGTAGAAAATATTAATGTGATACTGCTTCATTGCTCATCCTCCAAAGTGAGTGCATATTCTTCAATCAAAATCAAAAATTGACGAACCTGATAAGGAATAGCTTTACCATTGCGATTTTGTCAGTTAATAAGTTCGGGGATAGTTGGATGAGTAAAAATGTGATGACTACCGTTGATACGTGATAGGGAAAAACCAAAGGCTTCAACTAATGTCACCAAATCATCGAATTGAATATTTCTAGAGCCAGAAAGGACTTTCTCTAGTAACTTACGCTTTTTTGACATTACTTTATTTTATCATTGTTTCACATCAAATTTTATCCTACTTTCATTATTCTTTACCTAGTAATAATTCGTAGGTTGGGTTAAGCAAAGCGCAACCCAACGCAATAACATTATAAAGATGTTGGGTTTCCTTGTGTCAACCCAACCTACATAACTAGTTCCAGAAATTTTGAAAGAAGTTTTGGAGGGGATTTTGGTTGGTGTTTACTCTAGAAAAATTGACTTCAACTTCTAGACTAAAATTTTTAACTTTTTTAATATTCTTATTAAACTTTGTTCTAACAGTCGTTAAAAATTCTGGTATTACTAAACCTGCTGCTAATTTTATGTTGGATTCAACTCTACTTAACAGATTGATCTTTTGTTTAAAATAACAAAAATTAGTTGGATACTCTATGTTACCTTGTGGCAAAGCTGATTTACGATTGTCAATAAGGAAACTAATATCATCATCTTCTTCTAAAGAATATTTCCTAACGTAATCTATAGCAGCTTGTATGTTAGGCAGTCCTCCTGGTTCACATTGGACAACTATTTCCATATATTCTTTCTTTAGTTTATTATGATTAGAACTTCCTCCTGTAATTATACCAAAAGGAATAGTAATAAATTCTATCATGAAATTAAAATCTAACATATCTCGTGTTTCATGAACAATTTTTATCTTGCAATCTTTTGCACCCAAATAATTGCATAGTGTCGCATAATGTCTCCATTTAGTGACACTAACCTTTTCCTGGATTGTATCTGATTTGTAATAGAGTGAAGGATTATATGAATCTTGGATAAGAATATTCCCTGCATCAAGGAGATTCTTTTCTTTTAATGATTGCAAAAACTTTTGCTCCTCTGCTCCATAGGATTTAATATCGTTCTCTACAATACAAATACCATCCTTTATTTTACCACCTGTAAAAATTTGTTCTTCTCGTCGTTTAGTATTTGACCAATCATATTTTAATGTCTCTACTTCATATCCAGATAAGACTAAAATAACTCGACGCTTATCTGGTTCATTAATGAAAATAGGTTCAGGTTGTTTATCTGTTGTATTCATTAATCTATTCCTCCTGCTAGAAGCAAAATAATGGTGTTACTAATGGAAATGAGACAGCCTATCAAGATAAGTTGATTATTACTAGAAAGGAATTTTAGCCATATTAAGACTACTACAATAGGAGTAATTACAGCTATTGCTACTTTTCCTAAGTAGATAATTAAATTCCTTCGCTTGTTCCTCTTCCATATAGTCCAGACACCAGTTAATACTGTATCGAGATGTTTTTTTTCAATTGGTCTTGTAACTTGATCTGATAATTCTTGAATTTTCTGGTTGATTTTAAAAATCCAAGGTTCAAAAGTCCAATCTTCCACGCCGAAATTTAAAAATGAAGCGGGTATTTTACCATAAATTCCGATTGTCGCAGGGCGATTAGTTATGTCTTTTTCATTGGTGATTATTTCTATATAAAATTCTGAGTTTTTAGAGTAAATTTTGATATCTCTATCAGTTACATCTGGAATTCTTTGCTTTATTTTACTGATACTTTTATTCAATTTTTGTGCTGCTTGATCAGAGGAGTCAAATTTGATTTGATCGATAACTATTAAAGTAGGAACTTCGTTTTGAAAGTTTGGTACAACAAAAGATAAAAACGACATATTAACTAATCCTCCTAAATAATACGATTAAATATATCTTCAACCAAAATCTTAGCCGACTCTTCCGAACAAAGACTTCCAACTACATACTTGATATTTGTTGATATATCAAGATGACCACAAGTTTTATGTAAATGACTTGTAAAATTTGTCAAGTACTTATTTTTGTTCTTATTTGTGGAAAAAGTGTGAATAATTTGCTCATTAGAAGATAAATTGTTAAAGTAATTGCCAACTATCAGGATCAATGAAGGCGACTTATTCTGACTCCACGCTCTCATATGTTGAAAATCATTCCGTATAACAAATTTATTAGATTTTATATCCTCTTCTTGATGATAATTATCAATTGAAAATATCCAATCACTTCTAACAACATAAAAAACCCAGTCAGATTGAGTAAAAGTTTCTCTCTTATTTGGCAATAAATCTCTTGCACCACCAGTATCGATGGTTAATTTTAACCTTATCTTTTTATCAGAAAATTGAAAAACTTTTGCTTCCATTTTTGTGAATGGACGAGTAGAATCTGGACATTCAATTAATTTTTTGTCATAAATATATTGAATTAATCTTGTTTTACCAACACAGTCATTACCTAAAATTCCAAGTTTTTTGCCAAAGAAAGGAGTCAGAAGATGATCAATCCATTCCATATTTATTTACACTATTTAAATTAAAAAAATAAACTGAGATTCTGGTAACAGCCGAAGCCCCAGATGAAGTAACTTAAAGTAATTGTAGTAAATCATAAGGTGTTTTAGAAGTCTCGCCAAATTGGCATTTTAGTAAAGCGCCTATAAAAAAGGGATAAGCAAAACGCCTATCCCCAAAAAAGCAACTAATCATCAAGTTACCAAAATCCAACAATTGAATAAAAAATCTAAACCGATGCAAAATCAGTAAACTGTCTCACATAAGGTGATCTAAAACCTAAAACAATATCTGTTTTTGGTACACCTAACTCTACCAACTCATTAGCTACTCCTTCCTCTGTAAAATCACACTGTATCCAGATTTTTCCATCCTTAATATCAACATGAATCACCGAACCATAAGTTCGTTTTTCACCTTCCCAACCTAGATGAATGACTAAATAGTGATTTTTTTGATTATCAAATATTAATTGTATTTCTGTTCCCTTAGCTAAATGACTTTCTGTATGTCTTGCTAATACAGTCTGTACCAATTCAGGATAATTTATTCCTTCCATAAAACAATCTCCTCTTTGCTAATTTCAAATATCAATAATTTTAATTTATGTTCAGCAATTATTTCTTGAATCACAGGTATTAGAAAAAAAGCTGTATAGATTTCATAACTAATTGCTAAATATAAAATACGATCAGGTGCTTCTTTTCTTAAAACAGAACGGTAGTTAAGTGTTTGTCCTAAAGCCGTATGAAATTCACTGATAGCTGATTTTCCCAAAAAAGATTTTATTTCAACTGCTATTTTTTCTCCTTCCTTTTCTGCTGTTAAAAGTCTTTCTGCTCCTAAATCAAGACGAAATTCTATAGTATCTACTATAAATCTTAAAGGATCGTCAGTAATTAACCAACCATCTTTTTCTAAAGCTAACCTAACTGCATTGTGAAAAAAATCTTTTGCTGACATACAAACTTACAATAACACCCTCCCCTCATTATATCCTCTCTCCGTGCCTCTGCGCCTCTGCGTGAGAAACAAAAAAAAGTAATCCCAGTGCAAGATTACCTCTTCTCTTCTTCCCCTCTTCCTTCGCGCTCTTCGTTCCTTCGTGGTTCATTAAATAAATCCATAACACAAAACGAAAAAAAAAGGGATAAGCCCAAAAGCCTATCCCCAAAAAATCAACTAATTAATGACTTACGTTCCAGACTGCCAAGAATTGGTATAGTCAATTTGATCTGCTGTCAAAGTATCAATGAAAATGCCCATAGCTTGCAACTTCAAGCGAGCAATTTCTTCATCCACATCTCTAGGAATAGAATGCAAACCAGCAGCTAAACTACCCTTATGCTTCACCAGGTATTCAACGGCTAAAGCTTGGTTAGCAAAACTCATATCCATAACTGCGCTAGGGTGTCCTTCAGCAGCAGCCAAATTAATCAAACGTCCTTGTCCGAGTACGACAACGGATTTACCATTTCTCAATTTATACTCTTCAGTGAAAGGACGGACATCCTTGATTTCCTTAGCATTAGCGGCTAAGTATTTCAAATCAAGTTCCAAATCAAAGTGACCAGAGTTACAAACGATCGCACCGTCTTTCATGACATCGAAGTGTTCACCGCGAACGACGTGCTTGTTACCTGTGACAGTAATGAAGATATCACCGTGAGGGGCTGCTTCCGCCATTGGTAGCACGCGGAAACCATCCATAACGGCTTCAATTGCCTTGATGTGATCAATTTCGGTGACGATGACGTTTGCACCCATACCACGGGCGCGCTGGGCTGTACCCTTACCACACCAGCCATAACCGACAACTACAACAGTCTTACCAGCTAACAAAATATTTGTAGCGCGGATAATCCCGTCTAAGGTAGATTGACCTGTACCATAGCGATTATCAAAGAAGTGCTTGGTGTCTGCGTCGTTGACGTTCATCGCGGGGAAGGTAAGAACGCCTTCGTTAAACATGGCGCGTAACCGGACGATACCTGTGGTGGTTTCTTCGGTGCTACCAATTAAATCAGCGATTTGGTTTTGACGGTGTTGAACTAATTCTGCTACCACGTCGCTACCGTCATCAACAATGATGTTGGGGCGATGATCTAATGCTATTTGGACGTGACGGCTATAGGTAGCGGCATCTTCGCCTTTTTGAGCAAATACGGAAATTTCATGATCAGCTACAAGACTTGCAGCTACGTCATCTTGAGTTGATAAGGGGTTACTAGCAATTAAAACTGCATCAGCACCACCGGCTTTCAGAGCGATCGCTAAATGTGCAGTTTCTGTGGTGACGTGGGCGCAAGCGGAAATACGCAATCCAGCAAAGGGCTTTTCTTTCTCAAAGCGATCGCGGATTTGCTTCAATACGGGCATTTCCCGTCCAGCCCATTCAATGCGTTGTCTTCCCAAGGGAGCTAGGCCGAGGTCTTTAACCTCGTGCTTTAATCTGGGAGTTGTTGCAATCATGAAAATTATCCTTTAAAAAAATGAAACAGGTTTATAAACCTTTACGTACTTTAACAAGGTTTTCTCATTACTAGCCATATTTTCTGAGAATTAGTAATCAGCTAGTCCATAAGTCCTGTGAACTAGCTTCACCTCTGATATCAGCCGTGTTAACACTAGATCGGGCTTTTTCTTTTTTCATCAATCTCTGGTAAGAATATAGCAACTCCAACGGGAATAGATGACAGGTGACAGGATATTGACATCTGATAACAAAGAATGTAGAGACGTTCCATGGAACGTCTCTACAAAGATTCTGATTTTTCTATTCCCTCATTGACACAAGGAGGTGTTTTAGTGATACTTCGATTTTTAGCAGTAGCAGGGACAATGGTAATTACCATCGGTTCTGTCACCAAAGCCACAGCCCAGTTTTCTCCTTTACCTTTTCTGCCCACTCCCAGTAGTTCAAGCAATAAGGTAGATGATAAGATGGTATCTGGCTGGATTAATTTAGATGGTCGTCCTTTATTTAGCATTACTGCCTCAAAAACCAAATTTCCCGAACGTTTTCAAAACATTCAACAGAATTTACAGGATATCACCCATAATTATTTACAGGCATCTGCAACAGAAGTTAAAGTGCAGAATCGCACAGTTAAAGGATTACCGACGATTTTTGTTAATGACCAATACCTGATGACCATTACCTACGAAGATGTTGGACAGACAAACCCGTTAACATTAGCAAATCAAATTAGTGATGACTTAAAACAACACCTGCAACAAGCCAAGCAAGAACGACAAACTCGGTTTTTAATTCAGCAAGGTGAAATTGCTGCTGTGGGGACACTGGCAATGATCATCATCAGTTGGGGTGTCAGGCGTTGGCAAAAGCGTTTAAGCAAGAATGCAGCCGATTCTATCCCGGCTATTTCCAAAGATACTGCACCAATTACCAAACTATTAAATCAACAACAACAGCAGCATCTTCAAGAAGTCAAAACTAGACTTTTTCAAATAGCACAAGCAGGGATTTGGGGCAGTGGTAGTTTAATTATTTTAGGACTATTTCCCTACACACGCGCCTTCCAAATTGGGATTCTCACCATTGCCCAAATTCCCATCAAATTAACTATTGTCGCGGTGGGAACTTATGTAGCTGTGCGGTTTACCTATGCCTTAATAGATCATTTTACCTCAACCATAGTGAGTGGTGGGGCTTTATTAACTCCAGAAACATCCGAACGTTTGCAGTTGAGAATATCCACATTTTCCGGCGTAACTAAAAGTATCACTACGATTATTTTTGTGGGTGCAGGTAGCTTACTAGCTTTGATATCTTTGGGGATAGATATCGTTCCGCTGTTAGCTGGTGCTGGTTTAGTCGGTGTGGCTATATCCCTCGCTTCCCAAAACTTAATCAAAGACGCAATTAACGGCTTTCTGATTATTTTTGAAGACCAATATGCCTTGGGTGATATGATTACTGTGGGTACTGTGGGCGGTTTGGTGGAAAAGTTGAATCTGCGAATGACTCAAGTTCGAGATTCGGAAGGACGCTTAATTACTATCCCCAATAGTGAGGTGAAGATTGTAGCTAATCTTTCTAGTCGTTGGTCACGGGCTGATTTAAGTATTCCGGTTTCTTACCAAGCGGATGTAGATGAGGCTTTGAAGATAATTAAAGATGTGGGTTTGGAGATGAGTCAAGATCCCGAATGGAAACATCAAATTCTGGAAAAACCTAATGTTTTGGGTGTTGAGCATTTTAGCGATCGCGGTGTGATGATTCGTGTCTGGATCAAAACCCAACCGCTTAAACAATGGAACGTAGCGCGAGAATATCGTCGTCGCCTAAAAATCACCTTAGACGCAGCCGGAATTTATATTCCCGTACCGCAACAAGCAAATTGGATTAATGAGGTGCAGTTATTGAGTTCTCAGGACTGAGTTTTCCACAAGTGCAACATCAGAAACTTAAATTATCAAGTTTCTTTAGTCACATAACCATCTTTCATCTCAGTCCAGAAAATCGTAGAGGCGTTTCGTAAAACGTCTTTGCGTTTTTATATGTTTATCTATAAAGTAGTTGCTTTTATTAAAGGCAATTTTTGATCATGCTCTTGCCAGATTAGTAAATTTGTACTATACTATGAAAATAGTCTTCAAACCTGGAAAGACTGATGGAATAAGGATTTTAAGGACTACACCTATGATGAAGCATTATATTCTCAATCTTAACCCAACGGCCAAGCATGAATGGGATCGTTGTATTATCCGTGATCCTTTAACCGCAAAACGTCCAGATATAGCTAAAATAATTTCTGAAGCCATAGGTGCAGATACAGGTAGTTATTTGGTCAGTGTAAATATTGAAGTCACGGTATTACAGGAAGCGCCAATACCATCACCAGAACAGCTTTCTCTACCGTTTCCAGAAGTGTCTGTACCCACCCCATTGAGAGAAGCAGCATAGAGATCCCCGACTTCTTAAAGAAGTCGGGGATTTAGAATCCAATCATAAGTTACAATAAAACTATCAAATTTGACTGTAAAGCCATGTCTGAATCAGTTCAATATATCACTAACGCACAGGGAGAAAAGGTTGGGGTACTGTTAAACTTAGAAACCTATCAACAACTAACTAACTTATCTTTAGATTCTGAATTATTGATTGGTTTAAGTATAGATGAGTTGCAAGCTTTAGCAGAAAGTTCTTTATTTCCTAAAACTCAGACGCAATTACAGGAGTTATTAATTAAAAATTCTCAAAATCAATTATTAAAGGTTGAAGCTGAGACTTTAGATAAATTATTAGCACAAGTTGACCAATTAAATATTATTAAAACTAGAGCTAGATACACATTAAATATTTTGCAAAATCAGCAGCAAGTAGCATGAGTGTTTATATTTCTGTTGAATTACACAAAAAAATTCGTAATCACTTTGCTAATTGTTGTGCTTATTGTCGCACTGCTGAAGCTTTAACAGTCTCTATTTTTGAATTTGAGCATATTATTCCTTTGTCTGCTGCTGGAGGAACTGTATTTGAAAATCTATGTTTAGCTTGTCCATCTTGTAATCGTTATAAAGCAACTCGTCAAACAGCAATTGATCCAAATACTCAGGAGGAGGTTAAACTATTTCATCCACAACAGCAATTATGGACAGATCATTTTGCTTGGAATGAAGATGCTACGGAAATTGTAGGACTTACATCTGTGGGAAGAAGCACAATTTCTGCTTTAAAAATGAACCGTCCACAATTAACTCGTGTGCGAAAAATGTGGGTAAAAATGGCTGAACATCCACCTAATATTTGAATAGGTATTCAGTAGGTTAAATATATTTTTAAGGTTTAAGCTTTATCTTTTAGATACCCGACTTCTTCGAGAAGTCGGGTATCTGGGATTTGTGGTGTTTACCCTTCTATAATTTTAATCTCTTCTTCTGTTAATTCGTAAAGTTGATAAACTAGCTGATCTATTTCTGTTTCTAATGCGGTTGTATCTGCATTTGGATCTGATTTTTTAGAAGTTGTATTGTTAATCTAAGTAAAATGTTACTGTAGTAAATCCATAATCTATTACTCCCCTGCATGAGAATCAGGATCAAATTCATAAAAGCATATTTGATTATTTATTTTACAGAAGAAAATTCGTGAACATCTTCTATCAATAGTTCCTCTTCCCATTTGAAATACATCAGCACTAATTTTAGTGTATTTTTTTTGATCAATTGTTATTTTCACATTTTTATATTTATGTAATCTAATATCTATATCTTGTGCATAAATAACTTGAGTTAGAGAGTCAATAAATTTTAGTTTGTATTCTGTATCTTCTTCAGTTATTTTTGCACTGTTAATAGTTCTCCAAAAGTTTGAATCAAAAATATACTCTTGCTGTGGTACACTAGGACTCATACGACCAGTCAGAACAGCTTGATGATAACAAATATTTATTATCTTTCTCATCACCTTATCATTGATAGTTTCTTTTTTTAATAGTTGGCTGATATCAAATAGTTCATATACCGTTGTAATTTGTTTTAAATCTATATTAATTAATTGTTCTGATACCAATGTAATTTTAGTTTGATAAGACAAAGGACTTATAATACGAAGTAATGAATCCTGCTGAGAACATGAAAGACATTGATTAATTAGTGATTCCCAAGCACATAAAACTTCATCAGGAACATGACTATTAGTACATAAAAAAGCCGAAATTACACTATCTTGTATCTCACAATTACTAGGACACCAATCAATTCTCCTAGTTAATCTTGACAACACATCACTGAATAACTTTACGTAAAAATTTTCCACTGAGGGTTCATTTTTAAAAGGATTATAATGATAGATTTTGCTAAATAATTCCTCACTAAATTGAAATTTAACTAATTTATATAAACTATTTGAATCTTTTTCAACTTCCTCAATATAGTCAATAATTTCGACAAGTGCTGCAAAAATTTCTGCATATACTCTGGTTTTCCAAGTATCTTCATTAACTACTAAATAAACTGGATCAAGATAGTTTTTCATCCTTATTACAAATTAGACATCCGTTTTTTTAAAGTGGCTGATATTAAATCTCGTGAATCATTTTCATCAAAGAATCCTACTGGCCAGTTTTCTATTTCACCATATTTATTAACTTCAATAGGTTTAGCAATAGAACTTTTATTTTCTTCGTCACAACTTACAAAGAGGATGTTAATTAAATTTCTAGTATCATTAGACTTTTCTTGAGCAATTCTTAAACATAGTCTATAGATGAAATGTTCACTATGGGTTTCAACTACAAGATTTTTACCTGATTTAGCCATACAAATAAAAAAGTCAGCAAGCTTTGATTGTAAAGATGGATGTAAATGAATTTCAGGCTGTTCTAAGATAATAGTTTCTCCTTCAGCCATTCTTAGACATTCCACAATAATTGGTAAAATTTGACTAACACCAAATCCTACATCTGTTAAATCTAATTTAATTCCTAAAGAATCAACTTTTACTTGGTTTATAATTCCACTTAGCTCATTGATAGAATGTATGGGAGGAAGTTTCATGAAATCAGATAGCCACCAGTTTATACTATCAATTAATTTATCTTTTTCTCTTAATTCATATTTTTTAATGGATTTTTTTTCACAAATACATCTATAGTATTTAGGAACAATTGTTTCTTTTTCTACAGCTAGAACTAATGGCATATTTTCACCATTTATACCAATATCTATTATTTTTAAATTATTAAATGGATAAAATCTTTTTGGTGCTTCACGTATTGGTCCAATATATCTAAATCCTGACCATATTTCTCTTAAGAATGTAACTGTGGCTCTATAGGAAAAGTAATAATCTAATAGAGATACATCATTACTTATTGATAAATTTTGATTTTCTTTAGATATAGATAAATCTAAATCTAAATCTAAATATTTATCTTTTTGTGGTTGTTGTTTATCAAGATTAATTATTATTGATTCCAAATGGCTGACACTTATATCAATCAGGTTTTCCAAGTAAACTGATACTTTACCTCTGCCCATAGATGGTAATTTTTCTTTTATTCTTTTGAGAAGACTAGAACTTTGTTGAGGAAAATTGTTGATTAATATTTGGGTAGGAAATATACCCTGGAAAGTTACTTGAGCATCATCAAAACATTCTTCTTCAAGAATTCCTTCTTGAAATAGTTTAATATTTTTATCATCCAAATATTTCAACAATTCTGGAATCTTGTTAATATTGTAATATCTATAATTAGAATTACGATATATCCATTTCATAATAATATCTTTAATTAAAATATTTATGAGTTTTATTTGATATTTACCATTATCTTTTCTAATAAATTCTAGTGAAAAGTTGCTATTTAAATCTTTATATAACAAGTTATTGATTTCAAGTTGGGTAAGCGATTTTTCAATTTCAATATTTTTTATTTTGACAGTCAATTCTGAATTAATAGAGTAATCCATAATATCAGATATATTTCTTATTTTTTCATTTTCTATTTTCCATTTTAATACTATTTCTTCATCATCTGAATGGTTATAAACTACATCTAAAAAACTTCCTAGCTGAACGTATGAATCATTGAAAGTTAATGGTAATTGTCCATAAGTATTTGGAGAAAATTTTGTTGGATTAGACTGTTTCATTAACAGCAAACTCTGAATCAAAGAACTTTTCCCAGAGTTATTAGTACCACAAATAACTGTGAGTGGTTTAAGGTTTACTGACTGAAGTTCTTTGAAACCTTTGAAATTTGATAATGAAAAACTAATAGACATTTTCCCATCCTTGATTGTTATTCATGGTATACGCACACTAGTACCGCGGGGCGGAATTAAAAATTAACAATTAAAAATTAAAAAAGCAGATTACACAAGCTTTTTAGTAATTTTTAATGGTTGGTTGATTTACGCCGTTGTGTACTAGTCGTTTCAGTTATATTGTCCGTTGGGTTGACGCAAGGATACCCAACCCCATACAGGCTTTTAGTTAAGCCCAAAAATTAAACATAGCATTAGCCGATTCTATCTCTAATAGTAGCACAAAAAGTCAAGGGGTATTAATCAATCCTGTAAAAACGTATTTTCGTTACGTTATTGATAACATTCTCAATAATCTTGAGAATAGAGAGAGATATTCTCAATAAACATCAACTTTACCAATTTTGTAAAAATGTTCATTTAAAAAACTTATACTTCTCAAATAACGGTTGGTTGCTTTGTTTGAGACAAGGAAGCACAAAATTTAAATTCAAAATCAAGTCAGGGTAAAGCGCAATGCTAAACCCCTACTTTGCTGCAATTATGCCAAGTGCATAAAAATTATTTTTAGCAACTCAGCGCGAGTAAAGGGTTTAGTTAAATATCCCGAAGCACCGACAAATCTCGCTTTTACCTTATCTATAATTCCCTTATTGCTAGTCACAAAAATAATGGGAATATTTTTAAACAGGGAATTATTGCGGATAATGCGACATAGTTCATAACCATCAATTCCTGCCATATTTAAATCCAGTAAAATCAGATCCGGCTTATGTCGAATAATTGACATGACTGCTTTTACTGGTTCATTAATAGTTACCAAAGTAAAATTCTCATCTTCTAAATAACGGCTAATTTCCTTGAGAATTGTGGGACTATCATCTACAGAGATAATTTTGTAAGTCTTTTGTGTAGTTCTCTGATTGACTTTTACTTTTTGGGAATCAGCATCTATGTTACTATCAACAGTTTCGGGTTGTAAATCATCTGGAGGTAAATCAGCAATGTCTGTTACTAGCTGTTGAACCGCAACATTATTTTCAGAAATAATTAAAGTTTCTGGAGGAGGATCTTTGCTTAGTGCTACATCGGAAATAAATAATTTTTCCTTCACCGATTCTGTGCTATCTTCAGAAAATGGTAATAGACTGCCATTTGTTTTTGGTAATTTATCAAATGGAGGATCTGGCTCATGTAATACTATCGAACCCTTGACAATATAGGGGTATAAACTTAAAGCTAGTTGCAATTCATCCTGATTCATGATAATCGCTAGATGACGCAAGCTAAAACCCTTCATCCAATTAGTGATATTCTCTTTTAGTGGTGGTAATCTTTTATCCTGAAATTTGCTACTAACTAACAAATATGGACGCTGATAGGGAGAAGAGATATATCTACCAAGATATCGCCAATTTTGTAACTGATTTTGACATTCTTCGATGATAGTATTGATATCTAACTGACAAATTTTTGTCAAATCATGGATTGGTTCTGCTAATTCATAAGTGCCTGTTTTAATGAGGATAAACCATTCAATTACCTCTTTAACTAATTCTTGAATAAGTAATGTTGCTTGAGTAGGCAGAAGATGTTGTTCAGTGACAAGCCAGTTAATCGCTTCGTATTCTAGAGGTTGGTTTGGGAAATGATCATGATCTTCAGCTTCAAACACCAAGCGCATTTGTACACGCACTTCATTATCTACGAGCGGGATTTGTTGATGGAGACGACGCATTTGTCGTTCTAATCTATCAAAAGGTTCTACGGAATGAGTCGCATAGATAATTTTTCCTTGTTCTATATATATCAACCAAGATACAGAGTTACTAAATGCTTGTAAACAGGTAGTTTCATAACAATTGCTTAATTGTCTTAATAAACCTGCGGGAGGTAGTTTGGTAAATGTGCCAGTATTTTTCATATGTTTACAATTTTTTGGGCGGATACATCAATATAGTATGGGAAAAGATTAAATATCAGGCTGTAATATGATATCACTGGAAAATATAGTCATGATCACAAGTTATTAAATTATGAATATCAACGAAAAACATTTTCTAAAAATTCTCCTACCTAGCGATATTGAATGTAACAAATTTTGTAGTTTTTCGTGCTAATTCTTGAGTATTTGCTTAGATAAAAATCTCCTGCTTGTCAGATTTTTCAGCTATTTGATCTCGATAAATCACATAGTAATCCGAGCGAGAATGCTGAGATCTTTTGGATAATTTAAATTCATCAACCGTCAGCATGATATTCGTCCTGTTTGGGGATTTAAAAATAATGAATTTATTTACCTGAAGACAGACGAAATCTCACATAGAATCTTTAAAAATTTATGGAGGTAAATGTATATGTTGATTATAGCACTCAGCTATCGGACAAGAGCAAGAATAGCAAAGAAGAGAAAGTATTCATTTCCTGGAAATTACACCCAGGAAACTAGTTGTAATTCCCTCTGAGTGAGGTTATTCATACTTGAATTATGCAACACTTAGTTATGAGGAGTTGGAGAGATATTTGGCAAATTTACCGCAAATCAATATCTTTACTGAAAAACTCAAGTATTTTCGACAGAAAAATACCATAATTTTAGTCATACTAGAGCTAGAAACTATATACTTTGAGTAAAAGGAAAATAAGACTTTGGATTATAACATAACACAAAAAGTTATGATTGATACATTTAATCTTGACGAAGTTGTAGAATTTGCGGAAAATCCCGAACCCCGTTGCCCATGCGTGCTATTGCTAGATACCTCCGGCTCAATGCAGGGGGAACGAATCGAAGCTTTAAATCAAGGTTTGTTGAGTTTAAAGGATGAACTGGTAAAAAATTCTCTAGCATCCAGAAGAGTGGAAGTGGCAATTATCACCTTTGATAGTAGTGTAAATGTCGTGCAGGACTTTGTAACTGCTGATCAATTTAATCCGCCAATTCTGACAGCCCAGGGTTTAACCATCATGGGTTCAGCAATTCATAAAGCATTAGATATTATTCAAGAGCGTAAATCCCAATATCAAACTAATGGTATTGCTTACTACCGTCCCTGGGTATTTATGATTACCGATGGTGAACCCCAAGGTGAACTAGATCATGTTGTCGAACAAGCATCCCAAAGACTGCAAGGAGATGAATCTAATAAGCGGGTGGCCTTCTTTACTGTGGGCGTAGACAATGCGAACATGAGCAGATTAAGTCAAATCGCTGTGCGGAGTCCACTCAAGCTAAAAGGATTAAATTTTATTGAGATGTTTGTATGGCTGTCCGCAAGTATGTCAGCGGTATCCCATTCTCAAGTAGATGAACAGGTAGCACTACCACCAATTGGGTGGGGATCTGTTTAGATGAAAATTACAGCTTGTTGTTTAAACTGAACTAGCTGTGGAAAACAAATTATATGAATACATCAAAACAGATTTCTCAATGGCGCATAGTAGCTGCATCTGTATGTGGAACTAGTCACTCAAAAAACCAGCAACTTTGTCAGGATGCTCACCATTGGCAACTATTAGCCAATAATGTGTTGGTAATAGCAGCAGCAGATGGTGCGGGTTCTGCTAAACTAGGAAAGGTGGGATCAATGATTGCTGTAGAAACGGCAATAGAGCATCTTTCTCGCCAAGAGATTACCAGTAATACCCTGGCTAATAATGATTTTTTGGGTTATTTGCTAACTGATGCTATGTTAGCAGCCCGTAAAGCCATAGAAATTGAGGCGGATATTTGTCACAATCAACCTCATGATTTAGCAACTACCTTAATTGTCATGATTGCTACACCAGAAATTGTGGCTGTGGGGCAGGTTGGTGATGGTTTAGCTGTAGCTAAAAATAGTATGGGTAATCTGATAGCCTTAACCATCCCCAGTAACGGTGAATATATCAATCAAACGACCTTTTTAACATCTCCCGATGCCTTAGAGACAGCACAACTGAAAATATGGCGGGAAGAGATAGTTAATGTTGGTGTGCTTACCGATGGGTTACAGATGTTAGCTTTAAATATGATTGTTGGTGAACCTCATAAACCTTTCTTTTTACCTTTATTCGAGTTTGTAGCTAACGCTGAAGATAGAATATTAGCAAAGGAACATCTAATGAGATTTTTAAGCTCTGATAAGATTACTAAGCGGACTGATGATGATTTGACTTTAGTTCTAGCTGCATTTATTAACTCATGAGTTATGGTAATCAGGAATTATTTGCAGGTTGGTGGATAACTCCTGCGTCCTCACACCAGCTAAAGCCATCCTCTTGAGTTGCTGAACTTTTGACTGATTCCAATTACTTCACATAACCTTAATTCTGCCATGCAGGTACTACGTCCTTTTCCCAACCCGGAAATTCTCAACCTCTCTGTCAGTGTGGGACATGGTGGTGAAGCTTGTATCTATGCAGTGCCATTGGATGACAATCTAGTGGCGAAAATCTATCACAAACCAACTATCTCCTATGCCCAAAAACTGCGGGCAATGCTGGCTAATCCTCCTGTTAATCCGACGGACAATTTAGGGCATATTGCCATTGCTTGGCCACAGGAGTTGTTACAAGCAGCAGATAGTAGCGGTAAGATTGTGGGCTTTATTATGCCCCGGATTCGGGGAATGCGGCCAATTATGGATTTTTATAATCCGGGGATTCGCCGACAACATTGCCCATTGTTTAATTATCAGTATTTATTGCGGACTGCCCGTAACCTAGCCTCAGCTTTTGCGGCTTTGCACGCCAGCGGATACTGTATTGGTGATGTGAATGAGTCAAATATTCTGGTTAGTGATACGGCATTGGTGACATTGGTAGATACAGATTCGTTCCAAGTGACCGAACCATTAAAAAATCTGGTCTATCGTTGTTCTGTGGGTAAGGCTGAGTATACTCCGCCAGAATTACAGAATAAAACTTTTGCTGATTATGACCGCGAAAATTATCATGATTTATTTGGGTTGGCTGTACTGATTTTCCAATTGTTAATGGAAGGAACTCACCCATTTTCTGGGATATTTCAAGGTGGGATAGAACCTCCAACCTACCAGGGGAGGATACTTTCTGGGCATTTTACCTATAGTCAAAAGAAACAAGTCCCCTATTTGCCCACTCCGATTTCCCCTGGTTGGGATCTGCTTCATCCCAGCTTACAGGATTTATTTGTGCGTTGTTTTGAAGATGGTCATCACAATCCCCGGTTACGTCCTAATGCTCAAACCTGGTTATCGGCATTAGCGGCAGTGGAGGAAAGTTTGCTGACTTGTGCGACTAATCCTCAGCATCTTTATCATAATCATTTAGATAAATGTCCTTGGTGTGAGAGGACTAGACGATTAGGTGGAAGAGATCCGTTTCCGTCACTCGTAGCGATCGCTTCTAAACAACATCTGCAACCACGCCCAAAACTTCAGTCTAAACGTCGCTATGTTCCGACTCCACGGATTACTCAGCCATTAAAATCAAATTATCCGGTCTATCATTGGCAACCCATAAACCAGCAGTTTTATCATGTTCCGTCTCGGAAAAAGTTAAACCCCAAGGTATACGGTGTCATTGTTGGGGTGATGGGATTGGGTCTTTTGGGTTATTTGGACGTAATGATTAAATTTACCCGTCCTTTTGTTTCCCAAAATCCTTATACTCAACAAAGTTTGATGTCTCGTGCTGCTAATCAAACTCCTGATTTAACAAAGCTTTCTTTTACGGATTATTATCAGCGTGGTCATACTGCTTATCAACGGCAAGACTATGAACAGGCAGTGGTCAACTTTACCCAAGCTATTAAAAAGAATCCCCAGTCTGCCAAAAGCTATATAGATTTGGCTAATTCCCAGTACAATTTAAATAATTATGAAGCTGCATTAGCTAATTATAACCAAGCTTTGAAGTTAGATCCTCAAGAAGTTAGAGCTTATGTAAATCGCGGCAATGCCTATTATATGCTTGCTAACTATAGTAGTGACCCTAACAGAGAATATAAACAAGCAATCGCGGATTTTAATGCTGCCATCAATATAAATAAAAATGATGCTGAGGCTTATATCAGAAGGGGTGTTGTGCGATTTGAAATCAATAAATACATCAATAATTCTTTTCAGGAATACGAAAAATCAATTGCCGATTTTACTAAAGCAATTAAACTCAATTCATCAAAAGTAGATGCTTACTTTCAACGGGGTTCGGTTCGCTATCAAATGGCTCAATATAGCACTGATTATGCAGCAGAATATAAACAAGCGATCGCCGATTTTACTGAAGCAATTAAACTCAATTCCCGGTTGGCTAAAATTTATCTAAAACGTGGTATGGCCTACTATGAACTAGCACAATATGGAGAAGGTATAGCTGATAAAAATCATGTTCAAGCAGTTGCGGATTTAGAAGCAGCCGCTAAAGTTTCTTTAGAAGAAAATGATATGGATAATTATCAACAGTCCCTCAGTAGCATTTGTATTGTTGTCGCTAATAAATGTGACAGTTTATTATCTAACTCAACCCTACTTGGACAAAGTAATTGATATAGAAGGAGTCAGGAGTCAGGAGTCAGGAGAAGAAAAAATAAGAAGGAAGAATAAGGAAGAATAAGGAAGAAGAAAAAATAAGAAGGAAGAATAAGGAAGAAATTAAAATCATCTAAAATGTCAATAATCGGTAAAAATAACAGTTAAAATGCTACCTCGGACTTCATCAATAAATCGGGGGTTTTTGTTTTTGTGATTAAAATTACTATCGCAGTATGTGGATTGAATTAGGTACAAAATTTACGAAAAAAGACCACCACCAAAAGACTTTTATTTCTTTTTCTTTCTTCTTATTTTTTCTTCTTTCTTCTTCCTTCTTTCTTCTTCCTTCTTTCTTCTTTCTTATTCTGACTCCTGACTCCTGACTCCTGAACTCCTGACTCCTGACTCCTCCTACAAATATTTTACAGATAAAATATCTTAATTTACTTATTCTTTATAATTTTCTAGAAAATAACAGTTAAATTATGTTTATCTACCCAATAAAGAGAAAGAAAAAAGTATTCAAGTTCTCTGCCATCATTGTGCATTCTCTTCATTTCCATCAGTTGAAATTATCACCCACCTGCAAATTTTTGAGGTAACTACATGAAAGCAGTAATTTTAGCAGGAGGTCTGGGTACAAGGTTAAGTGAAGAAACCAGTATCAGACCCAAACCCATGGTTGAAGTTGGTGGTAAGCCAATTCTCTGGCACATCATGAAGATTTATTCTGCTCACGGTATTAATGATTTCATTATTTGTTGCGGTTACAAAGGGTACATTATTAAAGAATACTTTGCTAACTATTTTTTACATATGTCAGACGTGACATTTGATATGCGATTTAATCAAATGAATGTCCATTCTGGATATGCTGAACCCTGGCGCGTCACCTTAGTAAATACAGGTGATAATACAATGACAGGTGGGCGGTTAAAGCAAGTTCGTGAACATATTGGGAATGAAACCTTTTGTTTTACCTATGGTGATGGTGTCAGTAATATCAATATTACAGAATTAATTAAATTCCATCAAGAACAAAAGACATTAGCAACACTTAGCGCAGTGCAACCAGCAGGAAGATTTGGCGCAATTTCTCTAGGACAAGAACAAACTAAAATTACCAGTTTTCAAGAAAAACCTGAAGGTGATGGTGCTTGGATTAATGGGGGCTATTTTGTTCTAGAACCACAAGTAATTGATTTTATTGCTGATACTTCAACTGTGTGGGAGAAAGAACCATTAGAAAAGTTAGCTAATTTAGAACAGTTATCGGCTTACAAACATGATGGTTTTTGGCAACCCATGGACACATTAAGAGATAAAAACTATCTTGAAGACCTTTGGAAAAGTGGTAAAGCTCCTTGGCAAGTTTGGGAATAGAAATTTTGGATTTAGGAAAAATTACTAATGTATGATTTTGCGATTATTGGTGGGGGAATAGTTGGACTTTCCACAGCCATGGCTTTAGGAGAACGTTATGCAAATGCCAAAATACTAGTCTTAGAAAAAGAGAGTGAATGGGCATTTCATCAAACTGGTAATAATAGCGGTGTAATTCATTCGGGAATTTACTATAAACCAGGAAGTTTTAAGGCGAAATTCTCCCGTGATGGCAGCCGTTCCATGGTAGAATTTTGCCAAAAGTATGATATTGATCATGAAGTTTGTGGCAAGGTAATTGTTGCCACTAATGAACAAGAATTACCTCGCTTAGAAAATCTCTACACCCGCGGTTTAGAAAACGGTATTCCTGTTAAAAGAATTAGTCCTCAAGAAGTCAAAGAAGTTGAACCTCATGTTAGTTGTGTTGGTGGAATTCGGGTATTTAGTACAGGAATTGTTAATTACAAACAAGTTTGTTTAAAATACGCGGAATTAATTCGCAATCAAGGGGGAGATTTACGTCTCAATACCCAAGTTGTGAAAATTACCCGCAGTGGCAAAAATCAGGTATTAGAAACTAACAAGGGCAGTTTTGAAACTCGATTTGTGATCAATTGTGCCGGATTACATAGCGATCGCATTGCAAAATTAGGTAAAGCTAATCCTGAAGCTAAGATCGTTCCCTTTCGCGGTGAATATTACGAACTTACCCCCGCAAAACGCTATCTGGTCAAAACTCTCATTTATCCAGTTCCTAACCCAGATTTCCCCTTTCTCGGCGTGCATTTCACCCGGATGATTGATAACAGTGTCCACGCGGGACCAAATGCAGTTCTCAGTCTCAAACGTGAAGGTTACAAAAAAACCGACTTTGATTTTAGAGATTTTGCCGAAGTTATCACCTATCCTGGCTTTTGGAAATTAGCAGCAAAACACGCTGACGAAGGGATTCAAGAAATCATTCGTTCCTTTAGTAAAGCAGCATTTGTCAAAAGTCTGCAAACACTAATTCCCGAAGTTCAAGCAGAAGATGTAATTCCTACTCATGCAGGAGTTCGCGCTCAAGCATTGATGAATAATGGTGCGCTTGTTGATGACTTTTTAATCATTGCAGGTGAGAACTCTATTCATGTTTGCAATGCACCTTCACCCGCTGCAACTTCTTCTTTGGAAATTGGTAAAGCTATAGTTAAGCAAATACCAGAACCTACTCATTTGCACAGTTTAGTATCTTCGTAGAATGAACTGCATTTTTTTATCGGGCTTCGCCCCACTTCGCTAACACGCAGAGGCGCAGAGGCACTCCAGAGGAAGAAAAGAGAATTTTATCTGCGGATTTTTCAAGCAACAACTTAATTTTACACATCAAAAGTTTTAACAATTATGAAGATTTTAGTAACTGGAACGGAAGGTTATCTTGGTTCTTTATTGCCTTCTTTATTAATGCAAAGAGGACATGAAGTTCTTGGTGTTGATACTGGTTTTTATAAGGTTGGTTGGCTATATAACGGCACTCACTTAACAGCTAAAACCCTAAATAAAGATATTCGTGATATCAATCCCGAAGATTTAGAAGGGGTGGAAGCTATTGTTCACATGGCGGAATTATCTAATGATCCGACTGGACAATTATCTCCTACCATTACTTATGATATTAATCATTTAGGTTCAGTTCGTCTAGCTAATTTGGCAAAATCAGTAGGTGTCCGCCGTTTTGTTTATATGTCTTCTTGTAGTGTTTACGGTGTGGCTAGTGAAGGTGATATTACAGAATCATCACCAGTTAATCCCCAAACAGCTTACGCCGAATGTAAAACATTAGTAGAAAGAGATGTTCAACCATTAGCTGATGATGATTTCTCTCCTACTTTCATGCGGAATGCTACTGCTTTTGGTGCTTCCCCCAGAATGCGATTTGATATTGTTTTAAACAACTTGGCTGGCTTGGCTTGGACTACCAAAGAAATTAAAATGACCAGTGACGGTACACCGTGGCGGCCATTAGTTCACGCTTTAGATATTTGTAAAGCCATTGTTTGTGCTTTGGAAGCACCCAGAGATATTATTCACAATCAAATCTTTAACGTTGGTGATACAGCGAATAATTATCGAGTTAAAGAAATAGCAGAAATCGTTGCTGATGTCTTTCCCGGTTGTCAATTATCTTTTGGTACTAACGGTTCAGATAATCGCAGCTATCGAGTATCTTTTGAAAAGATTAACACTATTCTTCCCGGATTCAAGTGTGATTGGAATGCTCAACTTGGTGCTAGTCAACTATTTAATTTGTTCAAGCAAATTCATATGAATGAAGATACTTTCCTGTCTAGAGGTTTCACACGCTTGAAACAATTAGAGTATCTAATTCGCACAGAACAAATTGACAAAGATTTCTTCTGGAATAAGCAAGATAATTATTAATTTATTCCGAAAATATCGTAGGTTGGTTTGAGCGACAGCAAAACCCAACATGATTAATAATTTTGTTGGGTGTTGGGTGTTGGGTAACATACGTCAACCCAACCTACATTTTCTTAACCGAACATTATTGCATCAAGGTGGATTAAATTGAATTTTATTAATTCAAGATATTCGATTTAAACACTTCTCTTAGATTTATACCAAGTAATATCCTCATACCAGGATTACCATATAATGCAAAAGTTACTAACTATTGCTATTCCTACATACAATCGTGCTGCATTGCTAGATAAACAACTGGCTTGGTTAGCAATAGCAATCAAAGGTTTTGAATCGGAATGTGAAATTATTATTTCTGATAATTGCTCAACAGATAATACACCAGGAGTCGTCAAAAAATGGCAATCTGTTTTTAGTAATACTGTATTTATAGCGAATAGAAATCGGGAAAATATAGGGTTAATGCCGAATATTGCTTTTTGTCTTCAAGCTGCTGGTAGTAAATATGTTTGGACTGTGGGTGATGATGATCCAATTCAGGAAAGAACCCTAGCTCATGTCGTAACTACAATTAAAAGAAATCCCAGTTTATCACTGATGTTTCTTAACTGTTGTGGACGTGATCACAAAACAAATCAAGTTTTGGTAAAACACTGGTTTCCTAGTGATAGTGATGAAATAATCACTAACCCGGATTTCTCACAAAGAACTAAAAAAAAGGGGTCAAAACCTGCGAAAATGTATATGTAGAAAGCATTTCAGCAGTTATAAAGTATGACCCCATTAACAACAGATAGTACATCAAAACAGTTCAAG
>Ga0208857_1000010_pt1 | contig 55712 bp, 47 predicted proteins | sample LakMenEpi05Nov12_FD_150674 | JGI IMG/M metagenome (GOLD analysis project Ga0208857, IMG submission 150674) | Freshwater microbial communities from Lake Mendota, WI - 05NOV2012 deep hole epilimnion (SPAdes) | ecosystem: Environmental > Aquatic > Freshwater > Lake > Epilimnion/Euphotic zone ... | reverse complement strand
GATACCAACTAAGGAAACACGAACCCAAGCGTCAATTACGATACCTTTGTCGAGGATTCTATCAATAACTTCTGCCAAGCTGGAGGAAGAATTGGTTTTTTCAACTGCCATTTTTTTAATTCCTTGTGATTTGTTGTCGGAAATTTGGGGAATGAGGAGAATAACTATAAATATGAGTCATGGTTATTCTCTGACTTGGGAACTTGCTTAATTAAGCAGGTACTGCTGCTGATTGGGTTAAACCAACTGCTTCAGCATACTTCAAGTAGGTTTCAACGGAAGCGATAACAATCCGAGCTTCAATTGCTAGTAATTCGATACCAACTAAGGAAACACGAACCCAAGCGTCAATTACGATACCTTTGTCGAGGATTCTATCAATAACTTCTGCCAAGCTGGAGGAAGAATTGGTTTTTTCAACTGCCATTTTTTTAATTCCTTGTTGTTAGTTTTATGACTATCGGTTAAGTAATTTCTTAACCCTTAAACAAACTATCATCTAATTTTTATGATGTAAAGTAAAATTCCGTCAAGAAATGTAAAGTTTATGAGTCACAGAAAATGAGAGAAAAATGAAATTAAGTGAAAATATACATCATGCTAAATCATCAATACGTACAAAATCTGGATAGCATAATATTTTTTCAAACTTAGAGACTGCTAAGAAAGTTACACAGTAATGAATTTATAGAATAACGCTTGTTTATTGCATATCATTAATGTTTAATATCCCTAAAACTATGACTGTGTAAAGGTTTCATGTATAACATCTAACGCCACTCTACGATCTATTAGCAAATCCTAAGTGGTAAAATTATCCATTAAAAATTACCTTGAAATATCTAAAAAGCACATTACATATTTTGTCTATATGACTACTATTGTATTTTTCCTATGATTACCATTGTATTTTCCATAGGATTACTATTGTATTTTTAATATGATTACTATTGTATTTTTAATAGCATACATAGCCACACAAAACTAAGTAATCTAGCGTAATAAGATGGAATCTTAAATGCATAAAATCTTTGATAATGGTGCTTTGGAATGTCGCTAACACACCCTAAGTATCCTTTCCTTTTAAAGATCAAACTGGATTTTTATATATACAGCCTAAATTACGTGAACTTTTACAAATTGTTTTAATGAAAAAAAGCTACATAAACAAGTATTAATACTTAATAATAGATGGGCAGGAAAAAACGCAGTATCTTATGTAACGAAAAGTAAACTAGTTCGTGATGGCTACTCCAATCAAATTCCTATAGATATAAGTAATGAGACAAAATTAATTACACAAATATTTGGACTGAAATCCTTAATGGACAAAGGATTGGTAAATAAATAATAGTAATTAATTCTATCCAGGTACTTACCTCATCCATCTTGAAACCTGAAGTGAAGTTTTTGTCAGTTTAAAACCCCTTCCCTCAATCCCCTCTCCTTAGGTAAGGGGAGGGTAGGTTTTGCTTTAGCAAAACCGGGGTGGGGTAATTCGATAAACTACAGGTTTCATCTTGAACGTGGTTTAAATTAAAATGGCCTGTGAATTTTATTTTTTTCAGAAATTATGTCTACAGAAGGGACTCCTGTTAATATTCCACAGACAGCTTTAGCCGCTTTGGTGGATGTTTTTGTGCAGCAAGGTCATCCACGTCAATATGCTGAAGCGATGGCGACTTCAATCATTTTTCAGACTGATTTAGATTTACGGAATGCTCAGATTGCCAATCTCTTAGCCTGGCTGAAACAGGAGCATAATGATATCTATCCCTCAGCCTTAGATGTAGTTGGCAAAACTTCCGAAGAATTTGAACGTCGAGTTCAAGAAGGTTAAGTGCCTAGACTCGATTTGGTGAATTTCAAAAAATAGGGTCAAAAATTAGCTGTTTCAGCTAATTTTTTCCTCAAAGGTTTCCCACTTACCAGGTATTCTTATGACTAATTTCAAAATTATTTCTCCTCTATCTGCGATGCCTACTACCAGCGAAGCTATCGCTCAACAAACCCGTCAAGCTGCTAGTAAGCTGGCAGTTCTCTCCTCTGAGGCCAAAAATCAAACTATTGAAGCGATCGCTCAAGCTTTAGAATTGGCAAAGGATGATATTCTGCAAGCAAACCTGGCTGATTGTCACGCAGCAACAGCGGCAGGAATCGCTAAACCCCTTTATAAACGGTTGCAGTTAGATGAACATAAATTAAGGGATGCGATCGCTGGTGTGCGAGATGTTGGTAAACTAGAAGATCCTATTGGTAAAGTCCAAATTCATCGAGAAATTGACACTGGTTTAATTCTCAAACGCATTACCTGTCCTTTAGGGGTTTTAGGCATCATTTTTGAAGCCCGTCCCGAAGCCGCAATTCAAATAGTTTCCTTAGCAATTAAATCCGGTAATGGTGTCATTCTCAAAGGTGGTAAAGAAGCAATACATTCTTGTACAGCCATAGTTAAAGCCATTAAACAAGGATTATCTCACACAGCAGTTAATCCTGATGCGGTGCAATTGTTAACCACGAGAGAAGAAATATTAGAACTTTTGCAATTAGATAAATATGTAGATTTAATTATTCCTAGAGGTTCTAATGCTTTTGTGAAATTTGTCCAAGATAATACCCGCATTCCCGTATTAGGTCATGCTGATGGCATTTGTCATCTTTATGTAGATCAAGCCGCTGATATTGCCAAAGCGATTAGTATTACTGTAGATTCTAAAATTCAATATCCCGCTGCTTGTAATGCCATTGAAACTTTGCTAGTTCATAGTAGCATTGCTGCCGAATTTCTCCCCCAAGTTGCCACAGCTTTACAAGCACAAAATGTAGAATTAAAAGGTGATGAACGGACTATACAAATTTTATCTAATATTGCCACAGCTACAGAAATAGATTGGCAAACAGAATACAGCGATTTAATTTTAGCCATTAAAATTGTTGATTCTTTAAATGAAGCAATATCCCATATTGAAAATTATGGTTCTCGGCACACAGAAGCAATCATTACTGAAGATATTACAGCCGCAGAAACATTTCAAGGCTTAGTCAATGCAGCGGGAGTTTATCATAATTGTTCTACCCGATTTGCTGATGGTTTCCGTTATGGATTTGGTGCTGAAGTGGGAATTAGTACCCAACAAATGCCACCTCGTGGACCAGTTGGGTTAGAAGGTTTAATCACATATAAATATCAAATGTCTGGGAATGGACATATTGTGAAAACCTACACAGGTGCAAACGCAAAATCATTTAGTCACCGTGATTTGTAATCATATTATTAATCTCGTTCCCAGTCTCTGACTGGGAATGCTGAATTGCGGCTCTGCCGCTAGTGATAGAGGAGGCAGAGCCTCATAGCTGGCATTCCTAGTCGGAGTACAAGGAAATATATTTGACGGGAGGCAGAGCCTCATAGCTGGCATTCCTAGCCGGAGTCTAGGAACGAGGGAAAGTCTTTAAACCAAGGCTTTTAATAAGGCTTGTAGTTTAAGTTGCACTTCGGCAAATTCCTTTTGAGGATCTGAACCAGCAACAATACCCGCACCTGCATACAGTCTGGCATAATTACCATCAATTAAAGCCGAACGAATCCCCACAATAAATTCACAATTTCCTTCTCCGTCTACCCAACCTAAAGGGGCTGCATATAAACCCCTTTCAAAACTTTCATAACGGCGAATTTCTGCACAAGCAATATCTCGTGCTGCCCCGGCAACTGCTGGAGTAGGATGCAGTTTAGCAACGATTTGTAAAGGGTGAATATTATTGGGAACTACTGCACTAATTGGTGTCCATAAATGTTGGATATTAGATAATTGTCGCAGTCTGGGGGCTAAAACTTGGGGGAATAAACCCAGTTGAGATAAATGTTGAGTAATAAAATCTAGAACCAGTTTATGTTCGTGTTTTTCTTTGGTACTATTCACTAAATTGTTAGCATTTGTAGCATCTTCTGTGGGTGTTTTTCCCCTTGGTGCAGAACCTGCCAAAGCATCAGTAATTAACTGCCGTTTGTGAATACTAATTAATCGTTCTGGACTAGCACCAATAAAGTTTTGTCCTTGACCATTACTGGTGGAAAATACATTACAATTAGGATGTATTTGGCGGAGATTATTTAAAGATTGTAATAAGTTAAAATCATGATTAGCACTGACATCTAAGATATCAGCTAAAACAATTTTTCTTAAATGATTAGACTGGATTATTTCTAATACTGATGCAACAGAAGTTTTAAATTTTTCACCGTTATTAGTGATTTTTTTATATAAGTTTAAGGGAAATTTATCAATATTTAGAGAATGGGTATGCAAAGATCTAATAATTTCTAAATGGCGTTGTAAATTATCCAATATTTTGGTAATATTAATCCTAGAATTGATAATTGTATTCATTACTAATGTGCAGCAATTATTTTTTAAAGCTATTTGCCAACAAGGTAGGAAAACCGTAGCAGAAGGAAATGGACAATCTACTTTTTTATGCTGATCAAAAAAACTGAAAGTACAAAAAAATCGAGGTAGGGAAAAAGTCTGATTTTTGTGAGAAATAGGAATTATATTTTTCAGACAATTTTTAATAAATTCTTCTGATTTTGTAAACCTATCTTTACCAGAAATTTCTATTTTATCTAAAGTATCAATTGCTGCTATTGCTTCACCATTACTTTTATTTTCAAAATAAAAGTTTATGGTATTTTTCTGATTAAATTGATCAAAAACCAGCAAAGGATCAACTAAGCCAATTTCTAGGGGAATACTCACAATTTTACTATAATTATGGCGACGGCAATTTTCCTGAATCTCTAATAGTAATTGATTAAGGTATTTGTAGTCTACAAAGGTGTGGCTGCGACATGGTGAAATTGTCATGGATGTATAAGTTAATTTTTATTAAGTTATCTTCCTAAAATGTAATGAATCATGGTGGTATTTTTATAGGTAACATAATTCAGTTACCATTAACCAGCATAAACTTAGCCTGATTATGGGGTTTATCCTGTTTTGGCGGCAAGATAGCAGGTTTCATGGCAGGATATTCCCCTATAATCATAAAACTAGCATTTTTTGGTAATTTATTGATTGTACCGATAAGTGATCAACAATCCTAAATCTAAAATAGCTAGTCAAGTATCATGCAAAATTATAAAATTTAACTGATAACTAAAGTTATGGTAATTTAATTAATCACAACTGATGACTTCAACTCAGATTTCACCACCTCCAGCTAAACTATGGATGGCGGCTATTAAACCGCCAATGTACAGTGTTGCTATTATGCCGATTTGGGTAGGTTCGGCGGTAGCATTTAGGGAAATAAAGATTTTTAATCCCATAATATTTTCCTTGTTTATTGCTGCGGCAATTTTGATTTTAGCTTGGGAAAATATTAGTAATGATGTCTTTGATGCCGAAACAGGAATTGATCAAAATAAACATCATTCATTGGTGAATTTAACTGGTAATAAAACCTTAATGTTTTGGATAGGAAACCTGTGTTTAGGTTGGGGTTTGTTGGGAATAATAGCGATCGCTATTTTGCAAAAAGACCCCACAGTTATGGCTATAATCCTCTTATGCTGCGGTTTGGGCTATATGTACCAAGGTCCCCCTTTCCGTCTAGGATACCAAGGTTTAGGGGAAATTCTCTGCTTTTTTGCCTTTGGTCCTTTGGGTATGAGTGCGGCTTATTATAGTCAAACTCAAACCTGGTCTATGACCAATTTAGCAGCTTCGGTAATTTTGGGCATTGTTACCAGTTTAGTGTTATTTTGTTCCCATTTTCATCAAGTTGTAGATGACATAGCCGCAGGAAAGAAATCTCCTATTGTGCGTCTAGGAACTCACACCGGTGCAAAGGTTTTAGTGGGTTTTACTGCGAGTATTTATCCTCTAATTTTGTTATTTGTGATTTTGAATATTTTCCCAATTTGGACATTACTTAGTTTTCTGAGTTTACCTTTTGCGGTGAAATTATGTCGTCATGTTTTAGAAAATCACAACCAACCAGATAAAGTCAGCAATTCTAAATTCATCGCTATCAGAGTTCAGTTTGTGAGTTGCTTATTTTTGGGTTTAGGATTTATGTTTGGTTAAGGCACATTAAGAATAAACGAACCACAGAGGCACAGAGGACACAGAGGAATGAGAGTTTGAATGTTTTTTATTTGGAAGTCCTTCATGGTTTATCAATTTTCCTTCCGTTACTTTAGTCAAAAATTCACAAATCCCATTATTACTAATCATGGGGTTTGGGAAACCCGCGAATGTATCATTATTCGCTTGATTGATGAAAAAGATGACGTTAGTTGGGGGGAAATTTCCCCCATTTCTTGGTTTGGTTCAGAAACTATCAAACAAGCTTTAGATTTTTGTGATCAACTTCCGCAAACAATTACGAAAGAGATAATTTTCGCCATTCCCGATAAATTACCAGCTTGTCAATTTGCTTTTGAATCTTCAACCCACCCAGGTGGGTTTCGTCTGTGTAGCAGTGACTTCCAGTCGCCTAATCTCACCTACAGCGGCTTATTACCAGCAGGTAAATCAGCTTTAAATCAATGGAGTAATTTATGGGAACAAGGATATAAAACATTTAAATGGAAAATTGCTGTTGATGATATAAATCAAGAATTAGAAATATTTGATTTACTAATTTCTAGTTTACCAATATCAGCAAAATTACGTTTAGATGCTAATGGGGGACTTAGTTATCAAGAAGCTGAATTATGGTTACAAAAATGTGATCAATTCTTACCGAAAATTGAATTTATCGAACAACCTTTAGCTGTAGATAAATTTAGAGAAATGCAAGAATTAAGTAATTCATATTTTACAACAATAGCCTTAGATGAATCTATCGCCAATCTTCACCAATTAGAATTATATTTTCAGAAAGGTTGGCGGGGAATTTTCGTGATTAAACCGGGGATATTCGGTTCACCATTTCGGTTAAAAGAGTTTTGCAAAAAACGTCAAATTGATGTTGTATTTTCATCGGTATTTGAAACCAAAATTGGCAGACAAGCTGCATTACAATTAGCAGCAGAATTATCTAGTAATAACCGCGCTGTTGGTTTTGGAATTAACCACTTTTTTCAACCACAAGAATCAAACTGGCTAGAAAGTCTATGGAAAACCTGTTAGAGAATCTACAAAACTATGATTGGCTAATTTGTGATCATAGCCAAGAATTACCACAAATAGCCACAGAATTATATTTAAAATTAACTCAGTTATCAACCCCAAAAATTATTATTGCAGAAAGATCACCAGTGAGATTTTTAGCCAGTTTTATTGCAGCTTGTGCGGCTAAATGTCCGGTTTTTCTCTGTAACCCAGATTGGAGTCAAGCGGAATGGGAACAAGTCTTTAATTTAGTGCAACCAGATATAGTTTTAGGAATAGATCATAATTTTTCAAAATCACCAATTATCAATTATGAATTACCAATTACTAATACTATCATGATTCCTACAGGTGGTTCATCAGGAAAGATTAAATTTGCTATTCATACATGGGAAACATTAACTGGATCTGTACAAGGATTTACAGAATATTTTTCCATAAATGTAGTTAATTCATTTTGTATATTACCATTGTATCATGTGAGTGGATTAATGCAATTTATGCGTTCCTTCACAACAGGAGGTAAATTAGTAATTACCTCATCTAAAAAATTAGAAACTTCTCAACTACCAAATATTAACCCAGCCGATTTTTTTATATCTTTAGTTCCCACCCAATTACAAAAACTTCTCCAAAATCCCGAATTAACCCAATGGCTATCAAAATTTTCTACAGTTCTGTTAGGAGGTGCGCCACCTTGGGATGAATTATTAGAAAAAGCAAGATATTATCAGATTAGATTAGCACCTACCTATGGTATGACAGAAACCGCTTCTCAAATAGCAACTCTTAAACCTGATCAATTTTTACAAGGTAAATTTAATAGTGGGAAAATTCTCCCCCATGCTAAAATCATCATTGATAATCAACCAGGAAATATAAATATTCAAAGTCAATCTTTAGCATTAGGTTATTATCCCCAAATGTGGGAAAATAGAGATAACTTTGTAGTTGATGATATTGGTTTTTTAGACAATCAAGGTTACTTACATATTATTGGCCGCAACAGTGACAAAATCATTACAGGTGGTGAAAACGTTTACCCAACAGAAATCGAATCAGCGATTAGAAAAACAAACATGGTAATAGATGTCTGTGTAATTGGTATAACTGATAAACATTGGGGACAAGCATTAACAGCCATTTATATTCCCAAAGATAGAAATATCTCCCCCAGAGAAATTCAAACCCAAATAAAAAATCAATTGAGTAAATTCAAAATTCCCAAACATTGGATTTCCCTACCAAACCTACCCCATAACACCCAAGGTAAAATCAACCGTCAACAACTCCAACAAATCGCCGAAGATTTTCTAATCAGATCCCCGACTTCTTTAAGAAGTCGGGGATCTATATCCTCTATATCCTGAAATTACATAACCTCCTCCCTCGACCTTCTTCTCTCTGCGCCCTCTGCGTCTCTGTGGTTCGTTTCTAACCAATGATTCATATAATTTGGTAATTCCTGCTTAATTTTACTACTGGCATCAATACAAACGTGCCTAGTAATTGCCTTAGCAACCATTACTTCATCTCCTGTCATTTCATAGGTAATTTCAAACTTATCCGAACCTATTTTTTCCGGTAACAAACTAATTACTAAATTGTCACCACAATACATAGGACGAAAAAAATCTACATTAGCATGAACAATAGGAAAAGCTACAGATGGATTAGTAAAAAATGATTTAAGATTAATACCAGAAGCTGCTAATGAAACCTCATAAGCTTCATGACAAATTCTGAAAATATTGGCGAAATAAACGACTCCAGCCGCATCAGTATCTTGAAATCGGACAGTGTAGTAATATGTAAAAGCCATGTTGAAAATTTCCTCAATTCAAATTTGCCATCACACATCATTTTATTTCATATTAACTATTAATAATTAATAAAAACTAACCTATGGTTATTCGATATCTTTTGTAACAGCAAGTTTTTTATGCAATAATCACTAATGCAGTCTAATTTTGCACAATTATTTTTTCAGCAACGTAACACAACAATAATTACGTGCTAGAAGGATTTTGTGATTATATTTGTGATAACTTAAATACTCCATTGGTTAATAACGTCCTTTATCGCGTTCCAAGTCAAAAATTGCTTTTTCGATATACCATCTGTCTGTGTGTCCTGGATGTTTCCCGCGCAATTGGGAAATTATCCTTTCAGTAGTTGAGGTATCGCCACTGAGTTTAAAGGCTGATAAATATCCTCAGAACTAGGATTAAGATAAGGATGCTGCATATCAACTAAATTTTGGGCAAAGTGTTGATTAATAACTTCTATCCGTTCCTCCAGGGCATTTTTACCCTTTTGCCAAGATTCTAACAACGCATTGGCCACAATTTGACAACGATTCATCCCAAAACTTTCTTGAGGAGCAAATTTTTGATTTGGTTCTTCTGCTAACCCTAACCCCGGTGCTAAAAATTTAGTAAATAAGGGAATTTCTGGCTGAAAATAAGCTTGATGTTCTTGATAAATATCTTGAAGAATAGTCCGAATTGTCGGGTAATCTTGGCATTCAAAATGCAGCACTCCGGCATCATAACGCCCATAAGCTGCGGGATTATAAAGAACCTGAAAACTAAAGGCAATAGCCGCATTATTTAAGGCTTGGGTTAGGCTCTCCATAATAGCAATTGCCCCTGTTGACGTAAAATTAAAATAAATTCGTCCTCCTCCTAAATCAGCATTTTCTGCATTTTGGTTTTCTATTCCTATATTGCTAACTGCCACATAACAGCCATTTTGCAAGCGATTTTTAGGCATCCATATTGCTATTAATTCCCCCACTTTGGGCAACTTTTTCCGGGGTTGTAGATGACATTCTGGCTCAATATATAAGGTTAATCCGTCCTTACTCACAGCCATACTACCATCAGGTTCAATTCGCAAAATCTGCCAATTGGGTTCATAATGGCCTGTACCATGATTGCTATGATGTAGTTGTTCATAGAAATTTTCATCTACACCTAAACTATTATTTTCTAGGAAATTTACCTGAGATTGGCAATTATTATTATTTGCAGCTAAGACCGTTTGCAGTGAACCATTATAATAAATCCCATAGAGAAAATTTCTCAGCAGTATGTTCAAATACTTCTCTTTTAAAGAAGGTGAATTTTGTTGAAACCTATTTGCTATATTCGCGGGTAAAGCAAAAGGTTGATAATGGGGATGGTAAATACAAAAATTAGGTTCAATCTGGATATTACTGGCAATATCGAATAATGACTGGAAAATTTGATTGGGAGAATCATCAAACATTAACTTGTTTTGCACCTCAAATTTCAGGAAAATATATTTCTAAGTATCAGGAATAACATTACTAACAACCGCGCAGACGAGTTTTTTCGTAATAAAGACGGACTAATTGTTGTTCCTTTTGGGGTTGAGGAAGTTTTTGCAATGTGGAGACAGATTGGAAAATTTCTGCTGCGGAGATCCCAAAAATTGTCAATACTGATTGCTCTGGCATAGTCAAAAGGCTTTTAGCAACTTCGAGCATACATAAGTTACTATTATCAAAGGATTTTTGGCATTCAATTCTATTTTGAATCTGTTGAATTAATGCTAAACCTGCAAACTTAATTACCCGCACAATGAAGTCTTGATGATATTCTAAAATCATGGGGAAAGCATCAAGATAAGCCCGGATTAAAGCCAGAATCGAAGGTTGTATTTCCTCTAGAGGAATCATGGCTAAACTTAAAGATTCTGCTAACTCTAATGTCGGATCTACTATTAAACTAGACAGCCAAATTCTTAAATAACTTGCTAATAGCGTTCCTAAATCAAAAGCTGGATCTCCCCAACTGCAAGCTTCCCAGTCAATCAATTTTATCAGGCAATTATCTAGCTGTTCCCATCGGGAATGAACTAAAATATTACTTAGATGTAAATCGTTGTGAGTTAAACAAGATGGTTTCCACTCATAAGCTAAATCAGCAATAGCGGATTCTAAACTTTCGTAACGCTGATAAAGCAGATGAAATTGCAGTGCTTCAGTGGGAATTGTCCCAAATGTGTCTGGATTTATTGATGGTATGCCTTGGGCGGGATTGTAAAAATTATAGCGAAACTGTCCTGCGGGCGCAGTGGACATAAAATCACGATACTCACGTTTATTAAACGTGGCTCGGTGTAATCCTGCTAACGTAGTACCAATCGCGCTGGCAATTTCTGTGGGGAAAATACTGCTGTGTTGATAAAATTTTCCTAACTCCACATATTCGCTTAAGTAGCTCCGCACTAGGATAGAATTTTCCGCATCAAAGTGGAGCAATGATGATGATATCGCGCCAATATTACCAATTACTGGAAATTGCTGTAATAACTGGTGAAATAGCGACTCATTAAAGAGTTCATGAGAACTTTGATCATTATTAATGTTCCGTTCTTGTTTAATCAGCAGTTGGCGATTATCTGCCAGTATGACCAGTAAATTTCGATTCTTTTTGGTATTTTCTGGCAATACAGATCTATATGCAGCGCCATCTTCCGCGCTACACAGTCCTGCATTGAGCAGATACTGGATAACATTTTGAGAAGATAGTGATGATAACATGAATTATTTCCTAGTGATTTTAATGGCTAAAGAATTACCGCAGTCAATATTGAGGTGGCTGTAGCAGTTCTTAGTTAATGGTAAAAAATTTACGAAACATTGCTACTATCTACTAATATCCCATTTGTGTCAGAAAGACCTGCCAAAATGGCAATATTAGCTATTTTTTTACTTTCAAATCTACGGAAGAAACTATAAGATCTTGACAATATCTGTAGTATAGCCTTGCACCTTGAATAAAACATTACTGTTTCCAAAATAATTGGTAGTAGATATCCAGCGACAACAACGGTTACTTACAGTCGTCAGTGATCCATGTTCTCTGTATATATGTTAGTAATTTATCCTGATTATAATCAGTGTTGATTTACTTTTATCCCCGATCCTCTCTACTTTAATATATAAATGGCTACACTTGTATTCCTGTAGGTATAAGTTTTATGTAACTTTTCACGGGTGTTATAATTTACTCTTGCTTCATCAAATCAGCTAAGATAAAAATGCCATAGTCAAAAGTCACTATTATACTTAAACTCATAGTGAGAGATAATTTACTCAGTTGATTGATGGATCATCTAGCAATGCTTACGGCAAATACTACATCTTATTCGGCAGTTCAATTTCTACAACGCCAAGCCGCCTCCCTTTTACTGTACCAATCTGTCCTAGAAAGCGACGTAGGCAGAGCGTTTCTGAATTTATTACAAACCATCCGTTACACTGATGGAGATGGGCGGGATTGCCTCCTGGCTTACGGTAGTTATTTCCAAGCTTTAGCCAGTAGTCATCAAACCTGGGAAGAATATCTGATTCAGCAAATTCTCACTGCGGATAATCCTTTTAGCAAATTGGCACAACAGCAGGAATTTAGGCAATTACCCTCAGCTTTAGTAGTCGCTGGACAACATGACTTGCAAATACTACAAAGTTTATATGAATGTAACAGTGCAGTTTTAAGCGAATGGGTACAAATGGCAACTCATTTACCTATTTCCCCTGTGGTCTGGTATCGAGAACCGGAAGCAGTAGGGGCAGAAATGGGTTTAATCGCATCTATTCCTCAATTAGACAATTGGGGTGATGCTGTGGCAGATTTAGCCGCTTATTATCGGCAACATGGAACTGGTTTATTTGCTAAATATGCGGCTTTTCGTTGGCAAAATGGGCAGTTAGTGGGTATTGCTGATGCTGATTCGGTGAAACTGTCTACATTGGTGGGTTATGAGTGGCAAAAAGATGCTTTAGTGAAAAACACAGAGTTTTTATTATCAGGAGAAACTGCGTTGCACGTATTACTTTATGGTAGTCGTGGTTCGGGTAAGTCTTCTTTAGTTAAAGCTTTATTAAATGAATATAGTCATAGAAACCTGCGCTTAATAGAAGTCTCTAAGTCAGAATTGCCAGATTTACCGAAAATTGTTGAATTATTGCGAGGTGTTCCCCAGAAATTTATTATTTTTGTTGATGATCTTTCCTTTGAAGAAGATGATGATAGTTTTAAAGCAATGAAAGTAGTTTTGGAAGGAAATTTAACTGCTAGACCAAAAAACGTAGTTGTATATGCTACTTCTAACCGTCGCCATTTAATCCGGGAATATTTTACTGATAGACCTGCTCCCAAGGATAACAATGAAGTTCATGGTTGGGATACAATGCAAGAAAAGTTATCTTTTAGCGATCGCTTTGGTTTAACATTAACTTTTACAGCCGCAGATCAAAAAACCTATTTACAAATTGTCCAGCATTTAGCCGCAAACATCAATATTTCTGCCGAAGATTTAGAATTTGAGGCTTTACAATGGGCAACTCGGCATAATGGCCGTTCTGGCAGAACCGCAAGGCAGTTTATTGACTTTTTAAACTCAGATTTAGCTGTGTTTGGTGAAACTAAAAATCTTCCTATAGACTCATGACAAAAGTCACTTATCATGTAATATGAACCTAATTATAACTGTATATTTACCAATGAAAATGTGAGGAATAATGACGTTAATTACTAATAATACTAACAACTTGAGTACCATAAAACCTCGTAAAGTCCAATCAACAATATTTAGTTATCAAGTTGTCTTAGGCATAGCCGCTTTTAGTATCAGTTTTGGTTTAAGCCTCGTCCCTAATTGGGATTTCCCTAAAGCCTTTCTCACTGGGATAATTACAGTTTTGGCTACCTATGCAGCCGCATTTCTTGTTGATAAACGGCGCAGAAATGATGAACTGAGGATGATTGGTTCTCTTCAGAGACGCATTCGGGATATAGAAGGATTGAAATCCCGCATTGTTAGAGAAATACAGCAATTAGAAGAATATAGAAATTTATTGTATACAGAAACGCAGCAACTAGAAAACCAAATTGGAGATTGTCGAAGTCAAAGGGATAGTTTACATCGAGACATAGGGACATTTGCTGCTCAAAAAAAGCAAATTGAAGCCGAAGTATATAATCTTAAAAATGAATTTGTCCATTTAGAAAATAGTAATATAGAACTGAATAATAGCTGCAATAATCTGATCACAGAAAAGCGGAGATTAGAAATAAATTGTCATGGTTCTCGTGCCGAACTTAACCAAATTCAACCTCAAATTGATATATTAAAACAGGAAAAACAAGAACTAGAAAATGATGTAACTTTGCTGGAAAGACTCAAGCCACAACTAGAAGAAAAGCTTTATGAACTAAGAATAGAAGTTCAAACTCAAGAACTGAAAATTGCTAAACAAGATGATTTAATAGTACAGACAAGTACAACTAAATATCATCTTGAAACTATTCTCAATTCTTTACAAAATAAGACATTAGAACAAAAATCTGAAGTTAATCAACTGCAAAATCAAATTTCTGTCTTACAAGACGAACGGGATTTATTGCAAAATCAAGTTTGGGAATTACTGCAACAAGTGGAAACTATTAATCCCCAAACATTTCCCGATAATGAAGAAGATAACTTAGAGTTATTTCCTTTTGAGGAATTATTAGAACCATTAGATTCCATAAATGGCAAACATGATCACACAGGAAATTTACCAACGGAATGGGATACTTTTTTAAACCATCTCCCCGCTTATGAAATTCAAGTTTTGAAAGCTATCCTTGAGCAAGATAACCCCAGAGCTACTATTAAACAAATTGCTGAAGCTAATATTACTATGCCCAATCTCTTGATTGATGCTATTAATGAAATTGCGAGTAATACTATTGGTGAGTTAATTATTGCAACCAATACCGAAGTTCCCGAAATTGTTGAAGAACATTTATTAAATGTGAAAACAATGATTACTAAATATTCAGAAATTAGTTAATTTTTAGCAAGAAAATTTTAGGGGTTTAGCATTGTGCTTTACCCCTATAGATGAGTTATGGCATCTTAGTCCCTGGGTGCAGGATCTGTCAACCTAGCTACTTATACATCAATCAAAATGTTGCCTGCTTCCACTTTCAGAGGATAGGTTGGTAAGGTTTTTTCTGAGGAAACCATTGACAGTAATTTACCAACTACGGGTGGGAAGGGACACCAAGTTTTGACTTCACCATTACCCAAATCAAATGCACTGCGGTGGAAGGGACAAACTATCGCCCCATCTTCGATTTTTCCTTTTTTCAAAGACATTTTTAAGTGAGGGCAAGTATCATCTACAGCATAAAGCTGATTTTCGTGGTTTAAGAGTAGGATTTTGCGATCGCCCACTTTGACTACTTCACGCGCACCGGCAGCTAGGGCGTTAGCAGCTAAAACTTGAGTCCAAGCCATGAGATTCTCCTAATTTTAAAGACCTATTCTTAGTTTCTCGCAATTGTGTCCTATGCGATCGCTAATATCACAGGAGGTAGGGGCTAGAGGCGCAGGGACTACGCCCAAGAGGGTGGATACCGCTAATACCGAGAAATTTAGATTTAGGCAAACTCAATGGTGCTGACAAAATCTAAAATAGCTTTTTTCATTTTTTTCGCTTCTGCTTTCATAGAACCAGGTACTTCACCATTTAAAAAGCTGCGTTGACTACTAACTATATACAAACATTCATTATTGACAAAGGACAATAATCCTCTATAGGCATCTAATCTCATCCCATTGCCATTAGTTTCATGCTTGGATATAGTCGAACCTTGAGGCATATTTACTAATACATAGTAATAACTTTCTAAAGTATCTTGCCAATATTCTTTATGTTTCACTTCCGCCGTAGGAACATGAGAAATAATTGCTTGAGGCACATATTTATCCACCAAAACTTCATGCAGATATACTTCATTTTCTTGGGATTCTAGATCATCAATTTGTTCTAGAGAGAGAGGATAATAATCAATTCTGAGTAAAGTCCCAGTATCGTCAGAAAAACTTACCATTCCTTCCTCTGTTTGCAGCTTTCCTCCCTGTTCAACATTTAAAGGAATAGGAACTATAAAGTTACCCAAAGGTGATTGATAAAATTGTTCACCAGCTTCATTGAATATGACTGCTTCATATTCTTCTTCGAGATATTCTTCCTCATCCCCAGCTTCTATTGAGTCAATTATCTCTTTGATAATTTCTTCTGCTTCTTCATCATCCAATTCTAAAGCTATTTGTAGTTGTTTCAGAAAAACTTTTTTATTTGCCGGAATAATCAAATTTTCCGCATCTAAAAGCATAATCACTCCAGCCGCAAAACCATCTAAAACTGCCTCATCAGAAATCCCCGCATTGGCAGCATTAAATAAAGAACCTAATCCAGCCTCTCCGGCAATTTCTATGAGTCTGTCCACCGTTTCTAGCATTTCTTCTTCTGAGTATTCATCAAATATCTCAAACTCCCAGAGAATATCAGCTAAACTTTCTGCATCTATGTCTTCACTGCCAGAATCAACTATGGTGGTAATCACCGCAATTGCCGCTACGGCTTCTTGTTCATTCAACGATTCTTTGATCGGCTCTTTCGATTTGAAAATATAATCATACTTTGTCATAACTTCTATCTCCTCAATTAATTTGTTGTTTGCACTTAATTACCAGGTTGAGAAATCCGGGTTTCAATATCTTCTAGTGTCCGTAATAATAGACGATTTGCCTGTAATTGCCAACCCCATTTTTGAATTCTAAAAGCCGCTACAGTCCCCCCGATAGCTGCTAATAAGCCCATGGGTTGATTTAGGGAAATCCCCAATAATAAACCCAAACCAGCAATTCCCCAAAATGGCAAGGCCACCGTCTGTCTTTGTTCCTCCACAACTTCTGCAATTTTACCAGATGGTATTGTAGCTAATAATGTCGCTTTTAGTTGCCTCTGTTCCGCTAATGGTACTGATAAACTAATCTTGCGGCGGAGTTTTTCCATTTTGCGGGCATCAGTGCTATACTCCGTAAGTTCATCTTCTGCCATTTTTAGCAGTCGTTCTAATTGTGACATAGTAGATTAAGTTTTTTGACTGTATTAGAGCTATTATTCTATATTTGTGGACAATAAGATCCCCAACTTCTTAGAGGGTGTTTGAAAAGTTATGGTTGATGTATCAAATATTTTTTACCCCACCCTAACCCTCCCCTTGTAAAGGGGAGGGAACTGGATTTTTATTGTTTCCCCCCTTTACAAGGGGGACTAAGGGGGGTAGCAATGTGATGAAAATTACGGAATACCACTTTTCAAACATCCTCTTAGAGAGGTCGGGAATCTAACTCGAAAAACACCTCAAGAACATCATGAAAAAAACTTGGTTCCGATTAGGCATAATAGGCATATTTCTACTTTCCTTGAGTTTACGTTTTTGGGGAATCAGCCGATTTAACACTTTAGTATTTGATGAAGTTTATTTTGCCAAATTTGGTAACAACTATCTTACTCATACACCATTTTTTAATGCTCATCCACCATTCAGCCAATATTTGATCGGGTTGGGGATTTGGATTAGTAAATACATTCCCCTTGGTCGAGATACTGTAAATAGTCTCACAGATTCTTTATTATCCCCTTGGAATTATCGGTGGGTAAATGCGCTAACTGGTTCATTAATTCCTGTAGTCATAACTTTATTAACTTATCAATTTAGTTATCGTCATCGGTTTGCTTTATTGGCAGGATTTTTTACAGCTTGTGATGGCTTATTTTTAGTAGAATCTCGTTATGCTTTAAGTAATGTCTATATAGTTATCTTTGGTTTACTCGGACAATGGTTATTATTATTAGCATTAGAAAAGCAAAAACGGTGGTTTTGGTTAGTTCTCTCTGGAATCAGTTTTGGTGCTTGTATTGGCACAAAATGGAATGGTTTATGGTTTTTAACTGGTGCTTATGGTGGATGGATAGCAGCTTGGATAATTCGCTGGTTACAATCATTTGATCATACATCTCGCGTGCCATTATTTTCTTATTTACACTTTTTTAATCACCCTAATAATTCCCCAACTGATACCATAAAATCACCCTTGCAAAATCTGACAAAAATAAATATTTGGCAGATGTTTTCCTATTTAGGAATTATTCCGGCAGTTATTTATAGTCTGATTTGGATTCCTCATCTCCAACTTGATAAAAGATATGGATTTATTGAAGTTCATAAACAAATTTTACACTTTCATCTGCAATTAGGTGGAAATAGTCCTAGCGTTCATCCTTATTGCGCTGCATGGTACAAATGGCCATTGTTAACTCGACCAATGGCTTATTATTATCAAACTGCTCAAAGTACCAAGAATTCCTTACCTGTCTTTGGACCGCCCTTACCTGATGGTGCTGGTAAAGTAATTTATGATGTTCATGCTATGGGGAATCCTTTTTTATGGTGGTTTGGTTTAGCTGCAATGATCTTTTTAATTGGTATGGTAATCATCACAATTACGATGCCGGCAATAGAAAAAAAGCGCTTATTTATCCCGAAAAATCTCACCATTGATACTTGGATTGGCTTATTTTTAGTCATAAATTATGGAGCTAATCTCCTCCCTTGGGTGGAGGTAACAAGGTGTACTTTCATCTACCATTATATGTCTGCGGTTGTTTTTACATTTATAGCGATCGCTTGGTTTGTTGATCAATGTCTACTTAGTTATTATCGGCAAATTCGGGCAGTAGGTGTGACTATAACTTTTATCATTGTCGCTGCCTTTATTTTCTGGATGCCTATTTATCTAGGTTTACCCATGTCTCCTGATGGTTATAGAATGCGGATGTGGTTTAGTTCCTGGATTTAGTTAAAAGTAGGAATAATGAAAGATTGAACGCAGATAAACGCAGATATTTAAATTGTGTGAGAATAGTGGGTGAGGGCAACTATGAATATGGGCTTTGCCACTATCAAGGCTACTAAATCAATGGTGATTTTTAGAGGTGTGAGGAATTAAGATGAAATCTACATATTTTATTCTCCAAAATTATCGGGGAAGGGTTTTCTAGAATATTTACATAATATGGGCGTGGCTGCATCTTTGACAATTTCCTTAATTAAAGATCACAAACTTTGGGGTTTAATTGCTTGTCATCATCAATCACCTAAATACGTTTCCTATGAATTACGGAAAGCCTGTGAATTTTTAGGAAGAATCATATTTTCAGAAATTTCTGGAAAGGAAGAAACAGAAGACTACGACTATCAAATAAGTTTAAAACAAGTTCAATCACTATTGGTTGAATATATGTCTCAAGCAGAGAACTTTATTGATGGTTTAGTCAAAAATCAAATAAATCTGCTCAATTTAACTAATGCTGAAGGTGCAGCAATCTATTTTGCTGGAAAGTATACTCTGATTGGTAATACTCCTCAAGAGGAAGAACTAAATTTTTTAGGAGAATGGCTGAGAAATAATGTCAAAGATGAGGTATTTTCCACAAATTTCTTACCTAGTATTTATCCAGACGCGATGAGCTTTAAAAATGTCGCTAGTAGTTTATTAGCTATTCCCATTTCCAAGCAAAATTATGTATTATGGTTTCGACCAGAAGTCATTCAAACTGTAAATTGGGGTGGAAATCCCCATCAGGCTTTTTCAGTTGATCAATCTGAAGGAAATATCCGGTTATGTCCCCGTAAATCATTTGACTTATGGAAAGAAATAGTTCAGTTAACATCTTTACCTTGGCAAAATGTAGAAATTAAAGCTGCATTAGAATTGCGAAAATCAATCATCAATATTGTCTTACGTCAAGCTGATGAATTAGCCCAATTAGCTGAAGATCTACAACGTTCTAATGCAGAATTGAAAAAATTTGCCTATGTCGCTTCCCATGATTTGCAAGAACCACTCAATCAAGTAGGTAATTATGTACAACTTTTAGAAATGCGCTATGAATCAGAACTAGACGCAGATGGAAAAGAGTTTATTGGTTATGTTGTCGAAGGTGTAAGTTTGATGCAGAAGTTGATTGATGATGTACTCGCATATTCCAAAGTAGATACATTAGGAATTGCTTTTCAAGTCACGGAAGTAGAAACAGCTTTAAATCGGACTTTGAAGAATTTACGTCAACGCATTGGGGAAACCGGCGCAATTATTACCCATGATCCTTTACCCACAGTTATGGCTGATGAAACACAATTAATTCAGCTATTTTTGAACCTCATTGGTAACGCTATCAAATTCCGCAGCAGTCAACCACCAAAGATTCATATTAGTGCGAAAAGATTGGAGGATGAATGGTTATTTTCAGTTCAAGATAATGGAATTGGTTTAGATCCACAATTTAGCGATCGCATTTTTATTATCTTCCAACGTTTACACACTAGAGACGAATATCCAGGTACAGGAATGGGTTTGGCTATTTGTAAAAAAATCATCGAATGTCATCGTGGACGAATCTGGGTAGAGTCCCAACTCGGTCAGGGTACAACTTTCTACTTTACCATTCCCGTCAGAGGTTGTGATCATGAGCATCGAAATGACAGGAACACACAAAATAATCTTTTTAGTGGAGGACAATAAAGCTGATTTTCGTCTTATTCAAGAAGCCTTAAAAACCAGTTCATTGCCTCATCAAGTAGTCACAGTTCCAGATGGTGTAGAAGCTATGGCTTACCTCCATCAAGAAGGAGAATATGCTAATGCACAACGCCCTGATTTAATTTTATTAGATTTGAATTTACCCAGAAAAGATGGGAGAGAGGTATTAGCAGAAATTAAATCTGATCCTCAACTAAAACGCATTCCTGTCATCATTTTGACGAGCTCAAAAAATAAAGATGACATTTTTCATAGTTACGACTTACACGCTAATTGTTATATTACCAAATCTCGTAATTTGAGTGAGCTATTCCAAATCATCAAAGGTATTGAAGACTTTTGGTTTTCTACCGCGACCTTACCATTAGAATAACAAGAAAACTACTCAATGTCTAACTTGATAACTAACCCAAAAAAAGTCTACCATACTGAAAACTTGCAAGAGGTAAAACCAGGAAATGATTACTGCAACTTCCACATTAAAAATCCTATTGATTGAAGATAACTTAGCAGAAGCCAGGTTATTAAAAGAGTTTATTAAACTCACAAAATCTCAAAATTTTAGTTTAGTTCACGTCCAAAAACTCCAAGACGGAATCAACCAATTAAACAGCGAAAAATACGATGTAATTTTGTTAGATCTAACCCTTCCTGACAGTCAAGGATTAGCTTCCATACCCCAGTTACTCAAGCAAAATCCTAGCAACCCCATCATAGTTCTGACTAACACAAATGATGAAGAACTAGCCATTGAAGCAGTCAGACAAGGAGCGCAAGATTATCTAGTCAAAAGACACGTAAATCCAGACACATTGGTGCGTTCTGTACGATATGCTATAGAACGTCAACAATTTTTAGAACAATTAAATCAAATTAATCAAACATTAGAAACTCAAGTGGAAGAAAAAACTGCGGAACTTTTGAAATCCCAAGAAATTAATCAGCTTAAATCTGAATTTGTTTCCATACTTTCCCATGATATTCGTAACCCTTTAAATACCATTCTTCTCGCAGCGGGATTACTACAAAGGCATAATCAAGGACAGAAAAATGATGAAGAAATCAATCATTTACAACTGATTCGCTCTGCTATCAAAAATGTATCAAATCTATTAGATGAAGCTTCATTAATTGGTAAATCTGATTCAGGTAAATTATTCTACGAACCACATATACTCGACTTAGAAAAATTATGCTATGAATTAGTACAACAATCTCAATTATTTGCCCAAGAAAAACAGTTGAATTTAATTTTTACCAGTTCCGAAAACTGTTTGGAATATCTGGGAGATGAAACCCTATTAAAGCATATTGTCAGTAATTTACTCAATAATGCCATTAAATATTCACCTCCCGATAGTACAGTCCTATTTGAATTAATCAAACAAGAAAAAACCGTAATTTTGAGATTTCAAGATCAGGGAATTGGGATTACAGAAACCGATCAAAAACAACTATTTCAACCATTTCACAGAGGAGAAAATGTGGGAATCATTCCTGGTAGTGGTTTAGGATTAACAATCGTCAAACAGTGCGTTATCGCCCACAGAGGAGAAATTACAGTCAATAGTCAAGTGGGAGTAGGTTCAACTTTCACGGTGAACTTGCCAGACTGACTTAGGGAAAATAGAATGTATCCGTTCCCGATAAGATAGCCAACAAAAGTGTAAAAAATTAAATTTTGGGAGATTCTGTAGGGAAAACTAAACAATCAAAGTAAAATCGCTACTAGCAAGGGTAATATCAAGATTCCCTAAACGAGCAAACTCAAACACCGTTCCTGTACCCAAAATATTACCATCCTGATTATAAAATAAACTACCGGTGCTTTGACTATAAACAATCCGGGCATTACTAGCGTTGACTAATTCATCATCACTAACAACTGCGAAATCAGTTAGAGACTGTCCTAAAGTGTTAGTAATGGCATTAAAAGTTCCCAGACTTAGAGCAATTTGGTCTTGTCCGGCATCAAACTGAGTAATATAATCAACACCTAAACTGCTGCTAAATACCCCATTACCTTGGAAGCGATATTGATCATTACCGAGTCCTCCTGTGAGAATATCATCACCGAGTCCTCCCCACAAAATGTCATCTCCTCCTAGTCCTTGCAGTTGGTCATTACCACTACCGCCATTTAAGGTATTATTTAGAGCATTACCGGTCAGACGGTCATTTCCTGTACCACCTGTGGCATTTTCGATGACGTTATTAGCAGAGAGAATGAGTTTGAGTCTGCTATTGACCGTTTGTGAAGTTGTAATCCCCAAATTCACATTCACACCAGCAGTCGTACCAGTAAAGTCAAGATTATCAATACCCCCTGTGGTCGTTTCCGTAATTGTATCCGTTCCCAAAGCTGTATTTGCTAGGAAACTATAGGTATCATTTCCATCAAGACCTGTAAGAGTATTGTTGGCGCTATTACCTCTGAGAACGTTATTATTGGCATTACCTGTACCGTTGATAGCCGCTGTTCCTGTTAAAGTCAAGTTTTCCACACCACCGGGCAGAGTAGTAGTCACAGAAGCACTGAGGGTATCGGTGATAGTTGTAGTAGCCGTTTTTGCTGTGCCAAGGGTAGCATTTGTAGCGGTAGTCAAGTTGAGAGTAAAGGTTTCATTAGCTTCATTCAGGGAATCATTGAGAATGGGAATATTGATGACTTGAGTGATAATTCCTGGGTTGAAAGTTAGCGTTCCCGTGGTACTAGTGTAGTCTGATCCTGCTATGGCTGTACCGTTAGCAGTGGCATATTGAACGGTAATGGCTTGAGTGCTGGCATTGGAGAGAGTAACAGTATAGCTGACATTTTGAGGATTGGTGTTACCTTCAACAATGGTTTGATTAGCACTGAGGTTAATGGTAGGTTGGAGGTCATTATCGGCAATATTAACCGTTGCTGCTGTATTAGTTGTGCTAACGGTATACCCTGTACCTGTGGCTAAAGTGAGAATGGCGGTTTCTGTGGCTTCAAAAATCGTGTCATTTGTGGGTGTTACTGTGACAATTGCCGTGCTACTCCCTGCTGCAAAGGTGACGCTAGTTGGTAAGCTGGTGTAGTCAGTGCCGTTTGTAGCTGTTCCAGTTAAGGTATAATTCACTGTTACAGCTTGGTTGATATTTCCTCCCAACCTTGTCAGGGTGAACTGTCCTGGATTAGCAGTGATACCTGTAGCAGTTTCTGCCGCACTAGCATCAGTAGCAGCAACGGAAATGACCGGCAGCGCGGAAGAGTCATCATTGGTAATTGTGCCTGTCACCGCTGCTGGTGTGTTAATGGTGTAACCTGGAGCAGTTGCTAAAGTTAAAACAACGGTTTCATCAGTTTCAACGGTGGTATCTGCGGTGGGGTCAACAGTTAAGGTCGCGGTACTGCTTCCCGCTGCAAAGGTAATATTTCCAGTAGTTGCAGTAAAGCTGCTTGCACCTGTTTGAGTATAGTCTGTATTGAAAGCAGCGTTGCCACCCACAGTATAATTTACTGTTAAAGCATTAGCTGTAGATCCAGTGCGGGTGAAGGTGTAAACCAAATTGCTAGGTCCATCTTCGACCACACTAGCAGGAGATACAGCTAGACTAATACTGGGTAAATCATTATCAGCAATATTGACTACTGCACTGGTTATGAGATCCAGAGCGTAACCTGTACCTGTGGTTAGGGTGAGAATAGCAGTTTCTGTGCCTTCAAAAATATTGTCGTCTGTAGGTGTGACGGTGACAGTAGCGCTGCTCACACCTGCTGCAAAGTTGACAGTTCCCGGTAGACTACTATAGTCAGAGCCGTTGGTAGCAGAACCGCTTAAAGTATAGTTGACTGTAATGGCTTGAGTTAAATCACCTGTCCGAGTTAAAGTGAAAGTACCAGGATTAGCAGTAACACCTGTAGTAGTTTCTCCAGCATCGCTATCGGTAGCCGCAAGGGTAATTACTGTGGTAATCGCGGGAATAGATAACTGGTTGCCATTAGTATCAAATAAGGCTATATAGCTATCCTGCCCTCCCTGATTGGTGTAGGTAGGGAAACTGCCGTCAGTCCAACCACTGACATAAATATTACCCAGTTTATCAATACTTAAACCATTAGCATAATCATTTGAGTTTGTACCAAATTGCTTAACCCAAAGTCTCGTTCCACTGGTGTTATATTTCGCTAAAAAGCCGTCATAGCCTCCTAAAGCCGTATTTCCTGTCAATTGACCGCTAGTCCGACCTGTAACATAAGTATTACCAGCGCTATCAGTTTTGGAGGCAATAGAATAGTCATCAGAGGTTGTCCCAAATTGTTGAACCCAGTCCAGAGTTCCCGTGCTGCTATATTTGGCAACGAAACCATCATAAGAACCTAGACTGGTGTTGCCACTGAAAGTACCATCGGTATAGCCAGTAATAAAGACATTTCCTGTACTATCGGTACTAATGCCATTGATATTGGCATAATTATTTCCAGATGAACTGAGTTGTTTAACCCAAGCCTGAGTTCCACTGGAGTTGTACTTACTCACAAAGACATCTAAACCACTAACATTTGTATTTCCAGCAAATGCCCCTGCTGTTGCACCTAAAACATAGATATTATCGTTACTATCTAGGCTAACGCCTATTGCTTCATCATCTTGGTTTGTACCAAACTGTTTGATCCAGGTTTGATTACCATTGGTGTCGTATTTGGCAATATAAGCGTCATAAGCTCCTTGGGTGACATTACCCGCAAATGCACCATAGGTTTTACCAATTACATAGCCATTGCCATTACTATCAACACTAATTCCAACAGATGTATCATCGGCAGCAGTACCAAATTGTTTTACCCAGGCTAGGGTTCCAGCAGCAGTATATTTAGTAATAAACCCATCGTTACTACCGAGATTGGTTGCTCCCGTAAAAGCTCCATTGGTGTATCCAGCAGCATAAACATTGCCAGCATTATCATTACCAGTTCCCATGGCATAATCAGTACCAGAAGTACCGAACTGTTTAATCCAGGCTGGACTGCCATCGGTGTTGTACTTAGTAATATAACCATCATAGTTGCCAGCATTTGTATTTCCTGCAAAAGCACCATTGGTAAAGCCTGCTGCAAAAACACTGCCGACACTATCGTTACTGACTCCACTATTTTGCTCTTGACCAGATGTTCCAAACTGCACTGGCCAATAGGCGGTTGAGGTGGCAACTTGTAAATCGTAGTTGGTGTTATTGCCAGCCGCAGGTCGGAAAACTTTGACGTAATAGGTTCCGGTATCAACTGCCCAATTGAATACTTCATTAGCAGTTCCAGTTTTAACACCTTGGGCTATAGTACGACCTAAGCCGTCAACTAACCAGACATCTGCATTGGCAGTCAAATTAGTCAGTTTCACCTGGACATTACTGGCTGTGGTGACATTGAAGCGATAAAAATCAAATAGATCTGTATCACCTACAAAGTCTGTAACTGATTGGGGATTGGTAAAGTTAATTGTACCTAAATCCTTAACTTGGTCTACTACTTCTAAGATTAAGTTATTACCTGTGGAAGTTGGCGCAAATGCCAAATTGCTGCTGATATCTATGCCTTGAATGGTGTTAAAACTCTTAGCTGTGGCAGAACCATAGGTCAAAACGGTGAATTTAGTCCCAATTGTGGGTGTATAGCCACTGGTTAAATTCAGTTTGAGGATACCCCCTACATCTGCTGCACCTGTAATATTGAGTTTGTCAAAACTGGTATCACTACCTAATTCTAGGTTGACTGTTCCCGTCCCGGTTTGGCTGTAGTCACCAGCAACAGTTAATGTGCCAATGGTATTACCAGGATTGATTTGACCGCCAGTATTGTTAACATTACCTGTGATAGTTCCGATTCCTGTGAGGTTTCCACCTTGTAGGTTTAGTGGACTATTCTCAAAAGTGAGACTACCTCCACTGAGGTTAGTCGTTCCGGCTGTCTGTGTGTAACCGCCGGTAAATCTCAATCTTCCCTTGTTGACTTGGACTGTACCTGTATTATTGAAAAGTCCACTAATGTAGGAGTCATCTGTGGTTGTACCGTTGGATTTGGTGAAAGTCCCGGCATTATTGAAAGTAGTTTGAGTCTGATTCCACCAAAACCATTGAAAATCGGCATCGTTTTGTAAGTCAATAGTTCCAGTGCTGGTATTGTTCCAAATTGCTCCGTTGCCGGCATATAGACTACTTCCTGTCCAAATTGTTGCCCCTGATGTTTCTAGGGTCGTTCCATCTAAAGTTTGATCACCACTCAGGTTTAATTTTCCACTGACAGTCTTTTTACCCGTACCGCTTAATGTGCCACCAGTCCAGTTGAGTTGGTTGGAAATCGTTAAAGCACCGGTTCCGGTGAGAGTTCCATAGTTGATTAAATTGACGGGAGCAGACCAAGTAGAATCAACATTAACTGTAGTTGTTCTATCTTCAATGTTGAAGTTACCCGCACCCGTGACACTATTGCCTGTATTGAAATTGTAATCAGCAGTGATTCTTAATGTCCCTCCCGCATCAATACTGAAATTACCAGTATTAGTTCCTCCTCCACTCAGATTTAATGTTCCTGCCTTAACTTGGACTGTACCTGTGTTGTTGAAGAAACCACTAATGTAGGATTCGTCTGTAGTTGTGCCGTTGGATTTGGTGAAAGTTCCAGCATTATTAAAGGTGGTTTTAGTCCCAGTGTTGTAGGAAAAATCAGCATCACTTTGGAGGTCAATAGTCCCAGTGCTGGTATTGTTCCAAATTGCTGCGTTGCTAGTGCTTAATGTTCCATTACCAGTCCAAATTGTTGTTCCCGTGGTTTCTAGGGTAGTTCCATTGAGAGATTGATTACCACTCAAGTTTAAAATGCCAGTGACGGTCTTTTTCCCTGTACCGCTTAATGTGCCACCACTCCAGTTGAGTTTGTTGGAAATCGTTAAAGCACCTGCTCCGGTGAGAGTTCCATTGATTAAATTGACAGGAGCAGACCAAGTAGAAGCGGCATTAACTGTAGTTGCTATACCACTTTCTATGTTGAAGTTACCCGCACCTGTGATACTATTACCTGTATTGAAGTTGTAGTCAGCAGTGATTCTTAATGTCGCACCCGCATCAATACTGAAACTACCAGTATTAGTTCCTCCTCCACTCAGATTTAATGTTCCTGCCTTAACTTGGACTGTACCTGTGTTGTTGAAGAAACCACTAATGTAGGATTCGTCTGTAGTTGTGCCGTTGGATTTGGTGAAAGTTCCAGCATTATTAAAGGTGGTTTTAGTCCCAGTGTTGTAGGAAAAATCAGCATCACTTTGGAGGTCAATAGTCCCAGTGCTGGTATTGTTCCAAATTGCTGCGTTGCTAGTGCTTAATGTCCCATTACCAGTCCAAACTGTTGTTCCCGTGGTTTCTAGGGTAGTTCCATTGAGAGATTGATTACCACTCAAGTTTAAAATGCCAGTGACGGTCTTTTTACCCGTACCGCTTAATGTGCCACCACTCCAGTTTAATTTCCCCGAAACCGTCAAAGCACCAGTTCCGTTAATAGTTCCACTCGTCAGATTCAAAACACCATTAGTACCAACCGTACTTACACCATTCAGGGTTAGGGTAAAACCATTGTTATTGAGGGTTTGGGTTCCGCTGGTTCCACCAAGAGTTAACCCAGACAGGGTTCTGTTGAGATTCAAGAGAACGGTATAAGTACCGTTGAGATTGATTTGGGCAATATTCGCTGTGGTTGGTACTGTTCCAGGATTCCAGTTAGCAGCAGTACCAAAGTTTCCGTTAACACCGTTTTTCCATGAAATATTAGCCATTGGATTAAATTCCCTCAGTGGTTAAGTTCAGTATATTTATGGGTGATTTTTGAACTGATTATTAAACAAGTTGAGTTGCTTTTTGACAGTCCCCGGTCTAAAGACGCGGGGATTCTATAGAGAGTTTCAGTCTATATCTCTCAGTTATCCCAGCTTCAGGCAGGGTTCCTTAAATATTTGGGTTCTTGCCCTGATTTCGTTTGCCCTGGCGGGCGAAATCATATCTGACAAGCGTAACTTTCCGAGAGTCCCTCGGTAGCTTTTTATGTCTTTAGTGACAATTTAGTTGTATCACGAATATGGATTAAAATTTGAAATAATTTCAAATTTTCAAATTAACGTCAATGCAGGATAAAGGAAAGCCTCTAGCCTTCATCTCTTGTCTAAAGCCCAAATGTGGCTGACTGAGTCAGCCACATTTTCAAGGGTTTTCGGCGTTCTTCCTTATAAGTAACTAAGGAATGAGGATTAAATAAAGTGCAAATCTTGATGGATGTAATTTAACATTAGGTTAGACGGTCGTTATCAAGAATTGTAAGTTAATAAATCCACGTTCCTAAGTTATTGTTGTTTTGGGTTAGTTACTGTTCTGGTCAGATTATTTTCAGTATGATTTTACCATTTATATATTGGTATGTCTACAGGGCAAGCGCATCTTATTTTTAGAATGCTTACTGGACAAAACGATTGTTAAGTTTTGTAGCTAAAAGTTGAAACCATCGCTGGGCATGGATTACAGAATTTATGTGCGTTTGCCACTTCTCAATAATTTACTTTCTCTCTGATATCTACTAAGAATATCTCATTAATTTTTTCTACTATTCCTAAGTAAGTAGACGAAAATAAATCAAAGTAGATTAAGTAATGTAAAATAATGGTAAGGTGTGTTCGGCGCATACTCGATATGAAAAACAAGATCCCCGACTTCTCAAAGAAATCGGGGATCTGGGTATTATTAAACTACAGCTTCTGCTTTTTCCTTAACAGGTACATAAGGTGTTTCTGCACCTTGGGCTAAATATTCAGCTAATTGACTTTCGATTTCATCACGGACAATTTGCCGATATTCCATAAAATGCTCAATGTGAGCGCAAGTAGAAACGTATTGTTCGATTACCTTGGGATTATGCTTGAGAATACTAAAGAAGTGATGCCAGAATTTCCAACGAGTTTCTCGTTTAAATCCTTGTCGCCAAATTACAATAAGTAAAGCTCTAACAACTACCCATTCTGGCATTTTTGCTGGTGCTGTATATTTGGGAGAACCCAACATCATAAAACAGCGATAGGTGCGATCTAAATAAGCAGCAGGGTCATACAAAGCACAGAAAGCTTCCACATATTCCCTAGCCAATTCTTCTAGAGGACGGGTAGGAATGAAATTCATCAATGTAGTTTGATTGATGTTTCCATCTTGGTTTTCCCGCAATCTGCCTTCTTTGGTCAACCGATGCCATAAAGCCGTATTAGGTAACGCTTGCAACATGGCAAAGGTAGTAGAAGGAATAGCTGCAAGTTCGGCAAAACGGACAATGCGATCGCCTGCACCCGCTTTTTCACCATCAAAACCAATAATAAACCCAGCCATTGGCCGCAGTCCAGTTCTAATAATGGTTTCTACAGATTCAGTTAAGGAACTGCGCGTATTTTGAAACTTCTTAGTTAGTTGTAAACTGTCTTCATCGGGGGTTTCAATTCCCAAAAATACCGCTTTAAAACCACAGTCAACCATCAACTCCATCATCTCTGCGTCTTGTGCCAAATCAATGGAAGCTTCTGTGTCAAAATTGAAGGGATATTGATGATCTGCCATCCAAACTTTTAACTCTTTCAGCAACAATTTCACATTGCGCTTATTGCCAATAAAGTTATCATCTACCATAAACACACCCCGCCGCCAACCTAAATCATAGAGATAATCTAACTCGGCTAAAAGTTGTGCAGGAGTTTTAGTTCTAGGTTTGCGACCATATAAAACAATGATATCACAAAATTCGCACTGGAAGGGACAACCCCGCGAAAACTGCACCGACATCATATCATAGGCATTAAACTCTAATAAATCAAAGCGGGGAATGGGTGTACCAGTGACATCAGGTTTTTCAGCAGCCCGGAAAACTCCAGATTTTTCACCCCGTTGTACAGCTTCCACAAACATGGGTAAAGTCAGTTCCCCTTCATCAAGAATCAGGTAATCTGCCCCTGCTGCTTCCACTTCATGGGGTGTGGAGGTAGGATAAGGACCGCCCAAAGCCACCAATTTACCGCGTTTTTTCGCTTCTCGAATTTGTGCCAATAAGTCTTGTTTTTGGACAATCATGGCGGAGAAAATCACCATATCGGCCCATGCCCATTCTGCTTCTGTGGCGGCGCGGATGTTACGATCTACAAGTTTGAATTCCCACTCTTGGGGTAAAATTGCCGCTACTGTCACCAAACCCAATGGTGGTAACAACACCTTTCTGTCAACTAGCGCCAGAATTTTCTCATAAGACCAAAAGGTGCTTGGAAATATTGGATAAACTAGCAAAACACGCATAGTATCACCCCTCACGATTTATTTGTGATCTAACTGTAACTAAAATTAAGACTAATTGACTTTTTTATCAAGCCTGTTGTATGGGAGGATGTCTGAATCAGGATAACCAGGATTTAAGGATTTACAGGATGAAGACTGGGATTTCAGTTTAAAGATTATTAATCCTTTTAAGTCGCGTTCTTAAAATCTGTGTTGTGTGTAATAATAGAGCAATAATTTTGATCGCTTAGTTGATTATGAAAGTAGACTTTGCACCGATTTTTGAACTAGGGTTGTCAGAAAAGCTACAACTTCTGGAAGATTTATGGGATGATATTGCTACGAAATCAGCTAATCTTCCTGTATTAGACTGGCAAAAAGAAGAACTTGCTCAAAGAAAAGCTCTCCATTTACAAGATCCCAGTTTAGCCAGTTCTTGGGAATCAGTAAAAGCAAGAATCCGTAGTAACATAAGTTTCTAGTTAGGGAATTTGTCTGAATCAGGATGTCCAGGATTTAAGGATTTACAGGATGAAAACTGGAATTTTATTACCAATTACCCATTACCAACCTTAACTAGATGATTAGTAACTTGAGTTAGTAACTATATATACGGTGTTTCACTGTTCTCAAGATCCTAAAAAATGGCGTAATCGCTTAAAATAATATAATAGAGAAAGAATTTTTATATTTCAGGAGTATCACCGTGCTGGCTCAATTAGATCGGATTACTGTTAATCCCAACGTTTGCCTTGGACAACCAACAATTCGAGGAATGCGGATTACTGTGGGCTTTGTGTTGAAATTACTGGCTAGTAACCTTTCGGTTCAGGAAGTTTTAGCTGCTTATCCAGAATTAGAAGATGAAGATATTCGACAGGCGCTTAACTACGCAGCTTGGACTGTTTCAGATAAAATTGTAGGTATTCCTTCGGCATGAATAACCTTCGCTTTATGGCTTATTTGAAAGCTGCCAATTCGTGAATATTAATACCAACTTTAAAGTAATACCTTCGCCAAAACTCTGAAACCCTATTGATATTGTCACGATTTTATTGGGTTTGGGACTTATATTTGGAAAATTGGCATAGGTATTGTAAAGTTGACAGTATCAGTCTTAAGTTTAGGAAATACAGTAAATGTCAGCAAATCTATTCAAAAATTTTGATTTTACTCTTCTTGAATCGCTAGATTTTAAGGAAGATTCTGTACGTGAAGAACTCATAACACCATTGCTACACGCTTTAGGATATAAATCTCATGGTGATTTTCAAATATTACGAAGTAAGTCATTACAAAACCAATTTGTGATGATTGGAACACACCCACATAAGGTTAATATATTTCCAGATTACTTGCTAAGAGTAAAAAATAATTATGCTTGGGTTTTAGATGCAAAGCGTCCAGATCAAAAAATAGTTAATAGCAATAATGTTCAACAAGTCTACAGTTATGCTATTCATCCAGAAGTAAGAGTAAACTTATATGGTTTGTGTAACGGTCGTGAGTTAGTGGTGTTTCATATCAATCAGATTGAACCTATTCTTCAAGTTTCTTTACAAGATATTGAGAAACTCTGGACTGAGATAGAGAAATTATTGTCTCCGTACACAGTTCTCAGCTACAGACCAAGACCTAGAAATCTATATCCTGACTATGGATTACATTTATACAAATTAGGTTACACCGATCACTTCTTTTATGAAGTACCAATTGATAATATAACTCGAGTTGATGATGAGACACTTTCTATACAAATTAATATAGCTCCTGATGGAGTTGAGTTTGCACTTTCTTTTGATTTTGATTTCGAGAGATTGGCAGAGCTTGTAAATCTTGTATCGGAAAGCCAAAGGTACAAAGTTTTAAATGGTTTAAAACGACAGCCTTATAAAGTAGATATAGTACCTCCATTTACTATTAACGTAGAAGCACATCTAGGTTCTCTAACTAAAACACAATTTGAAGATATAATGCCTATGATTGTGAAAAGGTTTTTTAAATAAAGACTACGAAACAAGTCCTTCAGAGTATTTGAACTATTAGTAACTATGGATTGGCAATCTCGAATTACCCTTGATCCAAACGTCTTAGTCTCTGAAAAAAATCTACGCTATTCCGTCCTTGGAAAGGATAGCATAAATTAATCCCTATTTTCATCCTGTGAATCCTTTAATCCTGGACATCCTGATTCAGACAATAATTAATTAGTATCTAGCAAATAAATCATGCAGCTTCTTCTCTTTGGGCAAAATTATCCTCATCATCAATAACAATAGGATCATCTTGACAACTACCATAAGTTTGTTCAAAAAAACCAGGAGGCCAGCCTAATTCCTCTGGTGATTTTTGCTGAGATTTACCTTTTGTGGATATATCATGTTTTTGTGATTTGAACTGTAAAAACTCAATAAAATTTAAAACCTCCTCCTGTTGCTGAAGCGTTAGATTTTGGACTATTTCTAAAATAGATTTTTGCCTTTCTACTGCTTGAGTCATAATTAAAAATCCTCCTATTCTAAATTTACAACTATTCTAGGTTGGGTAGACGCAAGGAAACTCCACACTATGATTTATTTTATCTAATATATTCAGTTGTGGCGGGATATAACGAGAGCGATAGCGCAAGCGCTGACTTGTCAGTTCGCCATAAAGCGCAGAATAACCGAATCTATTGATAAACTAGAGAAAACATCAGATTATCTGAGCAACTTGTCCTATGTTTGCTGAAACTTCCTCACGCTATGTTACCCGCAATCCTGAAATTTTAGGTGGAGAGCCAATTATCACAGGCACTCGTACATCTATCCGCGCTATTGTTGGTTTATGGCGATTGGGCATTATGCCAGAAGAAATACTTAATCATTTACCGCATTTAACACTAGCACAAGTGTTTGATGCCTTGAGTTTTTATTTAGATCATCAAGCAGAAATTAATGATTATATTGAACGAAATCAAGTACCTAATGAATTAGTACACCCTGCTGTAAAGACTGCATTAGGCACATTATGATCATCTTTGCAGCACTTTATATAGATGAGGATATGTCCGCATTAGTCGCCACCCTTTTGCGTTCTCGTGGTTTGGATGTGACAACCGTTCCTGAACAAGCAACCCTCGGAAAAACGGATCTTCAACAGCTTGAACTTGCAACTTCTCTAAATAGATGTATCCTCACCCATAACCGAGTTGATTTTGAACGACTGCATTTTCAATACATGGAGGAGGACAAACAGCATTTTGGAATTATTGTTGTCCCCCAGAAAAATGCCTATGAAATCGCACAACGGGTTGGTATTTTGGTAAATACGTTAATGGCTGATGAAATTCACAATCTGCTATTGTATGCCTAATTCCCGTGAAAATTTCAGATCGCCCTTATAACCATGAACATTAACCTAAAACCTATTCTCACTCGCCTGAAAAAAGAACTCACTGACCTGTATGGCGATCGCTTGCAACACCTCACCCTCTTTGGTTCTCAAGCCCGTGGTGATGCAGAACCCGGATCAGATATAGATGTGTTGGTGGTGCTGAAACCTCCTGTTAACCCCGGAGAAGAAATTAAACGTACAGGGAAAGCGATCGCTGATCTTTCCCTAGATTATGATGTTGTCATTAGCTGTCTTTTCATGGACGAAACCCACTACCAAACCCGCAACGGATCTTTGCTTCGTAATATCCGTAAAGAAGGCGTTCTTCTATGACCGACGAACAACGGGAACTCCTCCTCAAAGCCCAACAGAGTTTAGAAGCTGCAAAACTCCTACTCACCAACCACTTCCCAGACTACGCCACCTCCCGCGCCTACTACGCTATGTTCTACATTGCAGAAGCATTTTTAGAAGGTAAGGGACTTTCATTTTCTAAACATTTAGCCGTTATTGCTGCTTTTGGGCGAGAATTTGCTAAAACTCAACTAGTCCCAACTAATTTTCATCGTTTCCTAATTGAAGCACAGGAACTGCGAACAACTGGCGACTACGGACAATTGAACGCCGTCACAACAGACCAAGCCGCAGAACAAATTGACCGCGCGGAGGAATTTTTGTCCCTAGCAATTCAGTTCATTGGTGCAATATAAGATGTGCCTAATGAATTAGTATATCCCTCTGTGAAAGCTGTATTAGGCAGAGTATGAGCATCTTGGCTGCACTTTATATAGATGAGGATATGTCCGCATTAGTCGCCACCATGAATGCGTTTTCGTGTAATATTTATTTTAAGTATTGCTGAATTGAGGTATGAAAATCAAAAATTCCCTTTCTGAAACTCTTAATCTTTGCGCCTTTGCGCCTTTGCGTGAGACTAATTCATACTTTCATTCACCAACGCCTTATTTTCCAGCTTTCACACCACTAATTTTCAAAACATCACTCATCGTTGCACAGTAATTTGGTAAATTAAAACTGCTAGGATTAATAGCATTAGCATAGCTAAAATGACGATAATTCATACAGAATCGATCCCAAGCCGCCATTTGAATGCGGAATAAAACAATAATCACATTGGCTAAACCTAAAGATAGAGGAATGCGGAAATAAATCTTTTTATTTAAATAAGCACAAACTTCTTCAATGGCTTGATTAGCAGTTAATGCTGATTGTCCTAAAACAAATCGGCGGGGATCTCCCTGTTGTGGGGGATAATCAATGAAATATTGGATAACTGTAGCAATATCTCGCCCATGAATGAAGTGAAAACTGCTATCTGCTTGTAAAAAACGAATGAGATTAATATAGTTAGTAACTTCAGGAATACCAGATGTGAGATGAGAATAAGGTTTTTTATCATCACCACCTAATACTAAGGTAGGAAAAACTGTGGTAATTTTGGGAAAAATAGCTAATTTTTCGATTTGATGCAAACAATCATATTTAGAACGGATATAATCTGTCCCAATTTCTCCCGCTTCTTTAAGTGGTTTATTATCGTTGTTCAAAACACTCGCAGTGGAAAAATAAATTACCTGTTCACATTTTTCAGGATTTAACAAACTCATTAATTCTAGAGTTTTGAAGACATTAATATCAAAAATGCCCTCACCACCCCAAGAAGTGGCTGTTAATACGGCAATATCAATGGTTTTGAGTAAATTAGAGAATTTACCAATCTCTTTCATATCACCTTGGAGAATAGTAATACCGGGACGGGCTGTAGTATCAACTTGGAGTTTATTGGGGTTTCTAACTAGTAGATACAATTCGTGATTGGTGTTTTCAATTAAGGCTTCGCTGATATAGTGACCAATACAGCCACTTGCACCTGTAACTAAAATGCGTTTTTTGGTCATGAAATTGGATGTTGGGGTTTTTGGGGATGGTTGAGGTCAGTGCGTAATTGTAGCATGATTTGAGGAGATAGATCTCCGACTCCTTTAAGAAGTCGGGGATCTGGGTGTTAGTTAACTTAATATATTTTTTGGAAACGAACCGCAGAGACACAGAGGACGCAGAGAAATGAGGTTTTGAGAGATTTTGCGTAAATCTTGATTAATTAGGGTAAAATTACAGTAAAGCCTTGGTGGTGAGTCTATGCGTCAATGTCTTAATCCTGACTGTCTTTTTCCTAACCCTGATAATTTTCAATATTGTCAAAAGTGCGGTAATAAGTTACTTTTGCGTGAAAGATATATACCTGAATCAATTTTAGGTCAGGGTGGTTTTGGTAGAACATTTTTAGCTATTGATGAGGATAAACCATCAAAACCTTATTGTGTAATTAAACAATTTTTACCCCAAGCACAGGGAACAGATAGTATTGAAAAAGCATCCCAGTTATTTGCACAGGAAGCACAACGTTTAGAGGAGTTAGGTAAACATCCTCAAATACCTGAGTTAATGGCTTATTTTACATCCGATAATCGTCAATATTTAGTACAGGAATTTGTGAAAGGTGAAACTCTACAAACTGAGTTAGATAAAAATGGCGTTTTTTCTGAACAGCAAATTAGAGGATTATTAAGAGAACTGTTGCAGATATTGGAGTTTGTTCATAGTAGACAGGTAATTCACCGAGATATTAAACCAGAAAATATTATTCGCAGTAGTGACAATCAGTTATTTTTAGTAGATTTTGGGGCGGCGAAAATAGTTAAACCACAGCAACGCACGGCGACAGGGACAATTATTGGATCTGCTGAATATTGCGCCCCTGAACAGTCAATGGGTAAACCATTATTTATTAGTGATTTATATAGTTTAGGGGTAAGTTGTTTGCATTTATTAACGGGAGTTAGTCCGTTTGATTTATATAGTCCAATGGAAGGGGAATGGGTATGGAGAGATTATTTAAATGGGAATGTGGTAAGTGATGAATTAGGGAAGATTTTGGAAAAATTAGCAAGTCCTATTGCTAAACATCGTTATCAATCTGTAAAAAAAGTGATGCAGGAGTTATATTTTATAGATCAAAAACCTAATTCTCAACCACCTTTTGACAAACCTGAAATATCTGTTATCAAAGTACCCAGTCAGTATCAAAAACTAGAGAAATTGTTAGCAGATGGTAAATGGAAAAAAGCAGATGACGAAACAAGACGGATAATATTGACACTTGCTAACCGGGGAATACCAGGTTATTTAACCATAGACAATGTTCTTGATATTCCCAGTGAAGACATTAGCATTATAGACAATTTATGGGTAAAGAATAGTAATGGACGCTTTGGTTTTTCTGTACAAAAGCAGATTTATGAAAGTGTGGGGGGAACAACAACTTACAACCACCAAATCTGGAATAAATTTATAGATAAGGTAGGATGGAGAAAAGGAGAAAATTTACTCTCTGATAATGAAATTACCTTTGACATAAAAGCACCAAAAGCGCATCTTCCCTTTTTTCCCGTAGGTTCGATATGGTGGTGGAAAGTAGTTATTAGTTTGTATTCTCAAGATGATTACTGGAAAGCGGTTATAATAGTTCTGATCTTGCGTTCATAATAGTAAACTGTAAAATCTGAATATTATAGAAAAAAAACTAATTCTGAATCAGGATAACCAGGATTAAAGGATGTACAGGATATTACCGTTAACTTATTCAAAAATAACAGAAATTTCTCTCTGTGTCCTCTGTGCCTCTGTGGTTCGTTATTTTCTCATTTGCGTTTAATAAAAATCAGGTGGGCAAAAAACCCACCCGAAAAACTAAACCAAAGCGTTGAGGTTTTTCGCGGTTTCAAAGAAGAAAGCGACGTTTTCCTCTGGAGTTTCTGGTAATACACCATGTCCGAGATTAAGGATATGTCCCCAGTTACCGGCTTTGCGAACGGTGTCCAAAACGCGATCGCGGATAAATTCCTTAGAACCAAATAACACACCCGGATCAAGATTACCCTGTACTTTTACGTGCTTACCTAATCTGGCTCTAGCATCTGCCATATCTACAGCCCAGTCTACAGTAATGATATCTGCACCGGAAGCTGGCATTCTTTCCAAAAGTCCGGCGCTACCTGTCACCAACAAAATTAATGGTGTGTCAGGATGAGTTTTTTTCACCTTCTCAAATACCATTTTTTGATAAGGTAGGGCAAAGGTATCATAATCTTGAGGGCTTAATTGTCCTGCCCAAGAATCGAACATTTGTACTACTTGAGCGCCACAATCAATTTGATAGCGGACATAATCAGCAATAGAATCTGCTAATTTTGTGAGTAGCTGATGGAGAATTGTCGGATCTGAGAATGCCATGTTTTTGATGATGGAATAGGTTTTAGAACCCTTACCTTCCACCGCATAAGCTGCTAAAGTCCAAGGTGCGCCAACAAAGCCTAACACCGTTGATTGATTGCCTACTTCCTGCCGTAATGCTTGCAAAATCGTTCTGATAAACGGCAGTGCTGCTTCTGGTTCTAGAGGACGCAGTTGTTCAATTTGTTCTTGAGTGCGTATGGGCGAATAAATAATCGGTCCCTTCCCTTCCGCAATATCCATCTCAATCCCCATTCCTGGTAAGGGGGTGACAATATCGGAAAACAAAATTACTCCGTCGGGTTGGAAAGCTCTCCAGGGTTGGAGGGAAACTTCGATTGCTACTTCGGGAATTTCCGAGCGATCGCGGAATGAAGGATATTTGTCCCGCAAATCCCGGTATGCTTGCATATAGCGTCCCGCTTGTCGCATCATCCATACAGGGGGACGATTTACTTGTTCACCACGAGCGGCCCTAAGGAGGAGAGGAGCCGTTAAGGAAACACCCATTTAACACTTCGTCCTAAGTCACTTTTATATTTCACCATATAGCTTACCATCCTCCGATTCCCCTTGATCTGCCTATCTATACAGGTCTTAAGGTTGCTTGACTTAACTTAACAAAACGTTACGATTTTCTTTTCAAATCTGGAATCTGGAATTGTAGATTTGAAAATTTTTACAACTAGGGAACTGGATTTTGACACTCTCAGGGAGCCAAGCCGCTGAGATTCTTGGTTCAACGAGTCCACTTAACTTAGAACCCTTGCGGTATCTAAGCCAGAGGTGGTTCTCTCCCCAAGCGTTAACTTTCCCTCTGCCCTAAGGTAGTTGCATTACTGCAAATTTTGCTTGAGTTTAAATTCTGTGTTGTCTAGCTCCCATGAAGATTTTACCTATTCGGAGGGTAGGAAACTAAAACTATGGAATAGAACCCCATATCCTCAATTGTCAAGGTACAGAAAAGCTGTTAGGCAGTTAGGTTTTTATACAGGTTGATTACCATTCCTGTTGTGAATAGTATAACATCATCAAATACAAAGGCGATAAACCTTTGCTCATTTTAACCAATCTTTACAAAAAGAAAAACTCTATGCGGTTAAAACCGCAGGATTCGCTTATATCTCAGGTCTAAAGACACTGAGTTTTACGCTTACCGGATATCTCTATAAAAATTGTAGAGACGTTCCTGGGAACGTCCTTACATTGAAAATCGTAATTTGGGGTTTAAAACCCTTGTACCAAGGTGGCGCGAGCTAAACTATCTAAAATACCACTAACTATGTTCAGTGCCAAAAATGCCAGGATAGGAGAGAAATCCATACCACCCAAGGGGGGAATTATGGAACGAAATAGATTGAGGTAGGGATCACTAATTTGGCTTAAAGCCGCAAATGGTTGACTAGACCAGTCAACAGTAGGGAACCAAGTCAACAAGACTCGAATAATCAGCAAATAGCTGTAAAGGGAGACAAAGGTGGCTAGGGTTGTAATTAGTAAATTCATGGGTAACTTTCCTGTTAAATGTCAAACATAGATTCATGATTGATTTTAATTTAGCTCACGGCGCATTGTGTAGCCAATCAATATAACTAAGGGAAAGCTTAAGAATGCTCATTAACTTCCTGGGATGAGTTGCTGTTGACATTACCTAATTGCTTCCGCACATCATCAATTGTGGCATTAAGTTGGGCAATTTTATCTTCGAGCGATCGCCTGGTTGCTTCTATTTCCAAACTTTCATGAGCAGAAGCTCTCATTTGCCGTTTTTTAGCCCCTGTCTGGCTATCATTGTCCCCAGCAGTTAACCCTTCATTCTCTTCATCTGCAAATTTAGCATCTAAGCGCGAAGTAATCACTGCCCCTAAAACACCACCAACTACACCCCCAATCAATGAACCCAGTAGCAAACCACTAGCAAAACCATCTTGCTGACTCATATTTTTTACCGTCTTCTCGAAAATAAGCAACTTTGACAATACTTTAGCTATTTTCCGACCTTAGCGGCATCCTAGCTCAAGTCCCAAAAATGCGATCGCCCGCATCACCCAACCCTGGGACAATATACCCATGATCATCAAGCGTTTCATCAATAGTAGCGGTGTAAACGATTAAGCCAGGATAGACAGCAGCCAATTTTTTTAACGCTGGGGGAGCAACAACTACAGATATAATCCGAATTAACGCCGGATCAACACCTCTTTGGGTCAATTCCGCCATTGCCGCCATTATAGAGCCTCCAGTAGCTAACATCGGCTCAGTAATTAACACCCGCGTTTCGGGGGCAAATTTTTCAGGTAATTTATTTAAATAACAAGTAGGTTCTAGAGTTTCTTCATTTCGCACCAAGCCAAAATGGTAAATTGATGCCAAAGGCAGTACACCCTGCGCTCCCTCCAGCAAGCCTAAACCAGCCCGTAAAATCGGCACAACAGCCACAGGTATGTGAGGATTAATAAAAGTTGCTGAACAGGTAGTCAGAGGCGTTTGCACCCTTGTTTCTTGAGTCGGCAACCACTCCCTAGCAGCTTCATAAGTTAGCCACCTACCCAACTCAGTCATAGCAGAACGAAATAATACAGATGGCGTAGCTACATCACGGGCAACTCCCAACCAGTGTTGAATTAAGGGATGAGGTGGAACATAAACACGGAGTTGTTGTGTCATAGCTAGAAAAGGGCGACTGGATAATTGTCTTTTTACTGGAACATCATAGCAGAATTCACCGAATCAGGAGTCAGGAGTCAGGTTCAAGCCCTACTTAATACTTCATTTGCTGACAACCCGTTATACTTTATTAATAAATTCTCTCATTAGTAGTTGACAAAGATTCTCAATCAGAGTTATATTGTTTTCAAATGTTCTCCTCTCTTTAAAGAATCGGCAGGCGGGATTAGTCAGCAGCAGCAGACTTTTCCCTCTTTTTTGGATTAAATTATCAATTAGGAATTAGATCCCCAACTTTTTGAAGAAGTCGGGAATCTGGTGTTATTTAGCGAAATAAATTTTTATGGGAAAAGCCAACTTTTTTAGGTACGTATTCAGAACAGTCTATGGCTGCTTCTGTGAGAACAGAATCCGGCTTGACGGCACATTTTAAATAATGGTTATTGGCAAAAAATTGACATTTTTTACAGGGAACTTTTTGTAGAATTTTACTTTTCACGCATACCCGATCATCTGTATTGGTGCGGATTTTATGAAAAAGTAGGAGAAACATAGCCCAAACAAAAATAAATCCCAGCGGAGCTAAAGATAGTGCTAAATCTGGTATTTGGATGTTGTGATATTGGACTTGGACTTTTTCTTGTTGAACTGCACTTTGAGCAATGGACAAATTGGTATTGTCGGCCATGAGTGTATTTCCCAATACCTGCTCTATATACATCTTATTTTCCTTAATAATCTATAATGGTTCTTAATTAACAAGTGTGACAGAACCAAGTGGCAAACCCCTCAATATAAAGTCTGTTTTAATTGTGACTGATGTTGGATTTTCAAACTTTTAATTTAAGTCTACGATTTGTTTAGGTAAAGCTGTATAGAGCTTCTGATTATAGGTTTAGCAAAAGTAAAGATTAGTTATCTCTGTCAATAGTTTTGTTTTTTATTATGTGAATATATACCTGAAGTGATAGGTGGATATTAAAAATACAGTATTGTAATAGTTGTTTAAATTTTTGAATTTCTAGAACAGTGATACATTAATTGCATCCTAGGGGCAACCCCCCCTGTGGTTGTTCTGGTAGGGTTTTGGGGCAAGCACGGGGCATTGCCCGGCGGGCGTGTGGTATGCGTTAGACAAATAAAAACCCCACATAATGATAGTTTCATCATGTAGGGTCTTTTTTGTTAATTTTTCTGATTTTTATTTAAATCCGAAGATTTATTATTTGTTACTATTGATGCTCGAAATAGTATTCCTACTAATGGTGTTAAATTGGTCGTTTCAATGTTTTTACCATACATGACATTTAAAAAAATTGTCAGTGTTATAATGTATGCTGTACATCTCAACGTAAAAGGCGATGAAATAATTTCTTTTGTGTTATGATAAATTTGTGTGTGTTTTTTCATTTTCTATTCACTATCTTATTTTGTGGACAATTTGAGTCTGATTATTAATCAGACTAAGAAACTTTGTGATTTGTCATATAAATCACTTTTATGTTTAAAGTTTCTTTAGTTGCTTTTTAGTAGCCTTTAGATGATTGCGAGTTATCTAAAGGTTTCTTTTTGAATATTAACATTTCAAATGTCAATTAGGACAACTAAATATCAAAATTTTTATACATGGTTAAGTTTGTATAATACACAATGGTATAAAAATAGGACTTATTTATAGACTAAACTTGTCCACAATGTAAAGTAGTTTTTAACCGTTTAAAAACGTTAAATTTTGTTTAAAACTATAAATTTCTGAATATTACAAGAATGAAAACGCGTCTTCTATATCTTCATTCGTAGCCATACAACCCGCGCCCTCTACAAAATAATCATCTTCATTTACAACATAAACATGACCGTTTTCATCTGATAGTAGAATGAGGTTGTTAAGCAGCAATTACAAAATCAAATTTGTTAAGATTTTATACTATTAAGCTGTTCCAGAAAATCATAAACAACCTTTTCTGCTCCTTCTCCATTATTAAATCTAATTGATTCAGCAGAGTAGGAAAACATAGAAATACCTGCCTTAGCAAGACGATTTCTTCTATTATTATCATTCTCAGCATGGTCAGGTAAATTATGCTGTCTTCCATTCACTTCCAAAATAGCCCATCTACCATTTACACAGATTAGAAAATCTGGATAAATTTGAACACTCGCATTATCAGCTAATACACGAGCAAGACAGTTTGGAAAATACACCAACTTAAAATTTTCTTTGCGCTTAACGTTCTCCAAAGCTTGAGCCTAGTGTGTTAATTTTGACAGACAAGACAGGGATTTCCTTCATGCAGAAAGTGTGATAGAAAAAGAATACCCGAAATCCGATAAAAAGGTTTTAGGAAAACAAAACAAGCAGAATGAAGGCAATAGGGGAATGGAAGGATTTAAAAGTTCAGAAAGCCGATTAGTCCGGCTATTTCAAAAAGGTCGAGAACAGTGGAGAAAAAGAGCCGCAGAAAAACAGAAAAAAATGAGAGGAATGGAAATCAAGATCAGAGACTTAAGTGCAAGTCGAGACCTTTGGAAATCGAAAGCACTGTCAGCACAGCAGCAAAAAGAGCAGTTGGAACAAGAATTAGAAAATTTGAAAAAAAAACTGAATTTGACAAATTAAAAAAACAAAATAATCATGTAACCGAATTAAGAAATCAAGAGCTAGAAGAGTTAAGACCCAAAGGGCATAGTTATTTAGTTTGCGTCATAGAAACAGCAATTAAATTCTTAATAACAGGTTTAAATAGCCTGAGAGGGATTGAAAGAAATTTTGAAATATTAACAGAACATTGGATATTTTCAACACCTAATTTTAATACGATACGACAATGGTCATTACGCTTGGGATTGTATGAGTTTAATCGTCAGAAAGAATATCGGGAGGATTGGATATTTATTTTAGATATGACCATAGAGTTAGGAGCAGCCAAATGTTTAGTTATTTTAGGTATATCTCAAGAAAAATTTACCCGAATTGTTAAGGAAGAGGTGAGAAGCTTACAACATGAAGATGTCGAAGTCCTCAGTTTAGAAATCATGGATAAATCACCTGGTACAGTGATATTAGAAAAGTTAAAAAAATTAGCAGAATGTGTAGGAACACCTGTACAAATAATATCAGATTGAGGAAGTGATATCAAGAAAGGAATAAATTTATATAAAGAAGAGAATCCGGGAGTTATTCTTACTTATGATATTACCCATAAAATGGCTAATCTCCTTAAAAAAGAGCTATTACCAGATAAAAGATTCCAAAGTTTTTTGCGACAATGCAGCTTAACTCGACAAAGAGTTCAGCAGACAAAATTATATTTTCTTATCCCTCCTAAACAAAGAACTAAAGCTCGGTATCATAACGTTGATATTTTGATAAAATGGGCAATAAAAGTCATAGAATATGAAAAACACCAAGATTTTTCTCAAATTAGCACTACATATAATTTAGACGATGAAGCACTATTTTTACTAAGCTTTACTTTGCGTGTAGATATTTTCAATATCCTCAAAAATCTCACACCATTCGTTTATAAAAACCGTCAGGAATTTACTGAAGCGCTTAGGAAACATTTAGGTGAAGAATTGTGCGTTGCTCATGAAGAAATTATTTGTCAATATTCTGATTTAGGACGGAGAAGTTTCTATAAGAAATTTGGTTGGCTCTTTAACTATGAACAGGATATTGATACGTATACCGAAATATTTACTCAAATTCATTCTGTGCAAAAACAACTAAAAACTCAAGGTTTACATTCTGGATCTTTAGAAGAATGGTTAAAAACCATCTCCATTGATTCTTTGACACCAAGAGGACAAAATTTTCATGAAAAAATTATTGAATATTTAACATTTGAAACTAATCAAATTCCGGTAGGTCAAATTCTACTTGGTACTAGTGATGTTATTGAATCCCTGTTCGGTAAATATAAATTCTTTGCAGCTAGACGACCTCTTAAAGATATTGGTGCTAGTATTTTATTGATTCCTCTCTTTACGCTCAAAATTACGACAAATTTCGTAAAACAGGCAATGGAATCTATTCGTTTTATAGATGTTATTTCTTGGACTGAATCTATTTTTGGTTCTTCCATGCTCTCCCAAAGACGAAACCTTAAATCCGCGAATATTTATGACACAGAACCTGCATGAAGTCTTATGGGTAAAGGATTCACAGAATTAACACACTAGGCATTGCCCCTACGGAAAATCGCTATTTTACAGATTATTGAATCGGTGTTCTAGCTATTCCTGGTTATGTAATCTAGCTTTGATATCAGCAGCAAAGTCTTCATATTTTCTTAAAGGGGTTACTTCTATTTGCACTTTTTGGCCGTTTTTTTTCATGATAGGCAAGTCTAGAAGAATTTGGTCTAATGTATCTGGAGTGGGAACATCAACAATGGCAATTACACGACGAGTACCAACACATTTCCATAAATCAACCACTATTCCGGCTTGTTTGGCTTGGAGTGCGGCATCTGCTTCTTCGCTCCATAGGGCAAATAGTTCTTGTTGATTCATGTTGTCGGGGTATTCAACATGAAAATCTAAATGATATAGCATAGTTACATTTTCCCGGAAATCTTTACATTATTAGTTTAAACTAAAACCAGTATAATTCTGAGTTGAAATATCAGTTATTTAACCAGGGGGTATTTCGTCTTCTAGGGGACGAATAATAGTTGCTGGTGGTGCGAGTTCTGGTTGAAAGATTCCTTGTAGTGCTTGTTCTAAGGTGGGTGCCATGATGATGCGATTTTCATAGGCTACAACTACTCTTACTAATGTTGGTAAACTATTTTGTGTGGCTTCTAAATAAATTGGTTCAACATATAGTAATGATTGCTCAATGGGAACTATTAACAGATTACCTTGAATTACTCTTGAACCTTGACGATTCCACAGGGAAATTTGTTGAGAAATAACTGGATCTTGATTTATTCTGGCTTCAATTTGTTCTTGTCCATAAATTAAGCGTTCTTTAGGAAAGTTATATAATAGTAATTTGCCATAATTTTCGCCATCAGAACGTGCTGCTAACCAAGCGATTAAATTGGTGCGTTGTTTGGGTGTGTAGGGAAGTAAGAGGATGAATTCTTCAAAGGAGACGTTGGGGAGACTGGTTATTAAATAGTAGGGTTCAACTTTACGGCTTTCGTTGTCATAGATTTCATTGGGAATTTGCCATTGATCTTCTCTGTTATAAAATACTTGAGGATCTGTCATGTGGTAGATCATTAAGCGTTCAGATTGAATTTTGAAATAATCTACTGGATAACGGAGATGACTGCGGAGATTGACTGGTAAATTCCTCAGTGGTTGAAACATTTTGGGAAATATTTTTGACCAAGCTGTAATCAATGGATCGGCGGCATCGGCAATGTAAAATCTGACTGTACCGTTATTAGCATCAATAACGACTTTGACGGAATTACGGATATAGTTAATACTATTTTTACCTGTATCTGAGTAAGGATAGCGATCGCTTGTGGTGTAAGCATCAACTATCCAATAAAGATAATTTTCTTGGCCAGGAAATTGTTGATTTTTACCATCTATATGGGCATCTACTGCAACTAAATAAGGATCACTATCGAATTTTAAAAAAGGGGCAATAGTTTGAATTCGTTGGTTAATATTTCGTCGTAATAATACTTTAGTTTCTGGCAAAAAATCTCTGGTAAATACCATTTTCCAATCTTTTAAATATATAGAAAATAGCCATCTTTTCCATAGAGAGTTGATATGAATACCACCTAATCCATCATAGGTATTATAAACATTATCGCTGCCACTGGGATAATCTAATTCTTTAACTTTTGTCCCAGTCATAACATGAGTATTACTAATTTCTCCATAATAAATTCGGGGTTGTCCGATGGGAATACTGGCACGAATATTGGCATTAGAAGTATTTAAGACGCTACCATTTTGGCCAATATCTTTGACAAAATATTCTGGTAATCCAGCAGCAGCAACGGTATTAACTGGACTCATAGTGAAGCCATAACCATGAGTATAAATCATATTTTGGTTTACCCATGTTTGTGCTGGGAGAGGAACATCTGGATAATTTAATTCTCTCGCTGCAATTAGTACCTGTTGTTTTTCTTGAGTCCCGTTATTTTTAATTAAATATCTATCAATATCAGCATCAGGGAATTGATAATAAGGACGAATTTGTTGTAATTGACGATTGGTTTTTAATAATGGTTCTTGATCCCAAAGCCGAATATTTTTAATTGTTAATTCATTAGCTTTAATATCTGCTTCTGTGAGTTTTCCTGTGGGGTTAAATATTTGAGAATCAATCACATCTAAATTAAATGCTTGACGAGTCAGGTCAATATTTCGCATTATATAAGGTTGTTCTTTTTGTAATTCATTTGGCTCAACAATAAAACTTTGTACAGCCATAGGTAAAATAAAATTACCGATTAATATAAAAGTTATATACATACCTAATGTATAAATTGCCCAGCGATGATGTGAGGATTTTTGTTGCCAAAATACAGTTAACCACAATAAATATAAGGCTATAGCTACCGATAAAATATATAATATTGTATCTGCTGGTAATTGGGCTTTAACATCAGTATAACTAGCTCCATAACTCACTCCACGAACCGAGTAAAGCAGTTGATAACGACTCAGCCAATAATTTAAAGATACTACTAACATTAAACAGCCAGATAAGCCAAATAAATGGCGCATTTGTGGAGAAGAAAATCCTGGAAAAATAGCTTCTCTGAAGCTATCAGCCGATAATAAATAGGTGAGAATAACGCTAATAAAACCATATAGAGATAATCCTATTAACCAAAATCCTAAGAGTTCCCAGATCGGGAGATGGAAAATATAAAAACTGATATCTTTGCCAAATAATGGTTCAGAATGATTAAAGGAAATAGGATGAAAAGATAAGAGAATTTTTGACCAATATTGAGACAGTATCCAGCCCAAACTGAGACTAAAAATAATAGCGATCGCTCTGAGGAAGAATTTGCTATAAATTAATATAGCCATGGAAAATCCCCCAAATAATCCTAAATACAAAGGTTGAGAAATTATCTGTTTTCCCAACTGCAAAATTATATCTACTCGCAATAGCAGTGGCACTGATAAACTGGATTGATTAACTTTCCCTGGCCAATAAGAGAGGGCAATTTCTCCATATTGTGCTAACACTAAACACATCAAAAAAATTAATCCTAGGATTAGAGGTAAAAGCCATCGCAATTTAATTTTATTGGTATAATTATGCCATTGAGGAGATTGATTATTTGTGGGATACTGAGGACTAAGAAAAGTGGTTAATTTGCGACTAATTTTTATTTCCTGTATCGGACTAGAATTAGGAAAAGGGGGATATTTTAACCTCTGGGCTAAAGTGAGATTTCCTAACAAGTAAATGGCACTCAAACTCACAATAAATAACCATAAACTCCCCTGAGTTAACAATCTTTGTAGAAATACTTCTAGATAACCAACTTCCTGAAACCAAAAAATTTCCGCACCCAAATGAGCAGCTATATCTAAGAATAGCCACAAACCCAAACAGCCTATAAAAACTCTAATAGTTTTCATCTCTAAAACATTTAATGTCATTTTTCACTAGGATTTTAAACATTCCTGGATAAATCTTTGAGGTATTTCTCTACTTTCTCCCCAATGTTGATGAATATAGGAAGCATGAACATTAGGTAAATACCAACCTTCAAAACCTGTATTTTCATCACAATCATAGCGATAGGTATTAAATAATGGTTGGGGAGAATTAGTGATTAAATGAGAACGATGAAATTCATGGCCAAAAATATGTTTATTGCTATCAAGTAAAAAAGTATTTTCTAAAATTACTGCGCGACGATATCCTAAAGTTAATCTTTTATCCATTTGTGCATGAGTGGGTAATATTCCCACCATTGGCCAGGAGTTACCGTCAAAGTCAATAATTTGCTCACACAAATACATCAATCCTCCACATTCAGCAATTGTGGGTATTCCTGCTGAAATTGAATTTTTGACTGCTTGAATTAGGCTAATATTTGCAGCTAATTGTGGTGCAAATACTTCAGGAAATCCACCACCAAAATACATTCCTTGGATATCTTTTGGTAATTGAGAATCATTTAATGGACTCCAAAATACTAATTCTGCTCCTAATTGTTCTAGTAAATCTAAGTTATCTTGATAATAAAAATTAAAAGCTTGATCTCGCGCTACGGCAATTTTTACTGAGGAATTGGTAATTGGTAATTGAGAATTGGGAATTGGGGAAGATGATGATTTTAAAAGTGGTAGAAGTTTGTCCCAATCAAAGTAAGTATCACCTATATCTGCTAAACTATTAATTATCTGATCTAATTCTGGTAATTCTGAAGTGGGAATTAAACCCAGATGACGGTCAGGAATGGTAATGTTATCTTGTCTTCTTAAAACACCAAGTATGGGTAATTGTAAAGGTGCAAGGGAAGTCTTTAATAATGATAAATGTCGATCACTTCCCACCCGATTTAATACTAAACCAGCAACTTTAATTCTACTATCTAAAGAACAATAACCGTGTGCAATTGCCGCTACTGAACCCGATAAGCGACTACAATCTATTACTAAGATGATGGGGATATCTAATAATCTGGCAACGTGCGCTGTACTCGCAAAGTCTGTTTTTCCATTTGTATTTGCTAACTGACCAATACCATCAAATAAACCCATTACACCTTCAACTAAAGTATATTCACTTTGCGGAGAATGATGGTTAAAGCATTTTTGAATATAATTTTCTGAAGTTAGTACAGCATCTAAATTTCGACAAGGAAGACCAGTTACATATTGATGAAACATAGGATCAATATAATCGGGTCCGACTTTAAAAGATTGTACTTTCACACCACGACGACGTAAAGATGCTAATAGGGTAAGTGTAACTGTTGTTTTCCCGACTCCACTCCGTTCTCCAGCAATAATTATAGACATAGATTAGTAAGTAAAAATTAAATAACCCCTCCCTAACCCTCCCCTTGCTAAGGGGAGGGAACCGGATTTTCTAGTTTCCCCCCTTACTAAGGGGGGATTAAGGGGGGTATTTGTGATTTTGTGTAAACTATAGCAGCTTTAATATTACCAAGAATCGTGGCTAAATATTCTCTGATCCTTCCCATTGTCTTTCTTCAATTTTTGTTGGAGAAATCATACTGTTGATTTTTTCAATATCTGTCATCATGATAATAACACCTTTTACCGTTTCATTCATTAGGGGACTACAGGCAATATAACATTGGATTTGTCTGCCGCGACGATTAGTGCTATTCAGGAGTATTTCCTGGAATTTCTTTTTACCGGACATAATATCACGAATTGGATTTCGCAATTTTTCTACAGGTAAACCAATATCCAAGCTAAACCAAGATTTATGAACTACTTCCTCACTGTGTAAACCCCACATATCTTCAACTGTATGATTCCAAATTAAAATATTCAAGTTATTATCTAAGACTACCATTCCCATTTGCAGACAGCCTAAAATAGAAGCAAGAAAAATATTACTTTGGTCAAGTTCACTGGTGCGATCGCTTAATTCACGATTAATTGTTTGTAACTCCTCATTAGCCGATTGCAGTTCTTCATTCATTGTCTCCATTTCTTGATTTGTTGATTGCAATTCTTCATTGGTTGTTTCTAATTCTTCATTGGTAGATTGTAATTCTTCATTGGTTGTTTCTAGCTCTTCATTAGTTGATTGCAATTCTTCATTGGTTGTTTCTAGTTCCTGTCGAGAACGTTGTAATGCTGTCTGGAGTTTCAGATAACGGGTGACATCATTAAACGTAACTGTTACACCAAGAATAATTTGATTATTATCTTGTAAAGGAATCACCCGCACATCTAAATTTTGAATTTCTGAATTAGACTGATAACGTTCAACATTTGTGAGTATAATCGGATGACGTTCATTATATACTTGCTCAATTACTGAGCGTAATTCCACAGGTCTATAGGATAATTCTAAATCCTGAAAAGGGCGATTTAAATCCTTTATTGTCAGACCAAATAAATTACGAGCTTGTTCATTAATCATAATTAATATGCCATCATTATTTACTACAACTTGGGCGCTAGATGCTGTATCAAAAGCCAAATCTCTAATGCGTATTTCTTGAGAAAAATTACTAGTTGATTCTTGATTTTCTAAATTGTTCATAACTAGTTGACGACCGCGGAGGTTTCCTAAAGCTACTTTTTCAAATACACGGTCTTTTAAATCTATAGGGATAAATAAATTAGAGTGCATAACTAGCATTTCTGCTTTTCCTAGAAACAGATAGCCATGATCATTAAGAGCAAAATGAAAGCGACTGATAATCTTTCCTTGGGTTTCCGAATTAAAATACATTAAGGTATTGCGACAAATCAATAAATCTAACCGAGAAATCGGGGCATCTTGAAGTAAATCATGACGACCAAAAATTACACAACGACGCAAATCTTGGCGAAAAACATAATTTTTATTGACTATATCAAAATATTTATCGCGTAATTCTGACGGGACTTCATCAATATTTTTGCTTGAATAACTAGCTTGACGAGCTTGAACGAGAGCTTCTTCATCTACATCTGTTGCGTAGATTTTTACCCGATTACGAAACTCTTCTATTCCCAATATTTCCGCTATTATTATTGCTAAAGTGTAAGCTTCTTGCCCAGAAGCACAACCAGCACTCCAAAATCGAATCTGTTGATCTGGTTGTTTATTTTTGATGATATTAGGAATAACTTCTTTAGCTAAATATTCCCACGCTGAAGTATCTCTAAAAAAAGCGGTGACGTTAATTAAAATAGTATTAAATAAATTTTTAAACTCATCTGGATGAACTTCTAAATAATCTTGATAATTGACAAAAGTATCTATATTTAAAGTCTCCATTTCTTTAGTAACACGGCGCATTAAAGTTGAACGTTTATAACCTGTGAAATCAAAGCCTCGGTTGATTCGCAAATATTCGAGGAGGTTTTCAAAATCAGGGTCTTTATGTGGGACATTCATAAAATAAATCAGGATTTTGCTAATAAATGAACTACGTTATAGAAATACAGAATCACCAGATCCCCCCAGATACTCGACTTCTCAAAGAGGTCGGGTATCTATGTTTTTATAGTCAATTTTTTATAATAAACTAAATTGGTAATAGATTACAAATCAGGATGAGGCATGACCAAAGTTAGCAAAGCTGAAGAAATTTCTGCTAAAGGGAGGATAAAATCTACATTCCCAGTCTTAATTGCTGCGGACGGCATTCCTGGAAATTCAGCGCTTTTGTCATCTTGGACAATTACCGTCCCACCCATTTTTTGAATTGCTTCTACTCCCATTGCCCCATCACTGCCGGTTCCTGTGAGGACAACAGCGATCGCTCTTTCTTTATAACTTCCAGCCAGAGATTCAAACAATAAATCTGCCGAAGGACGGAGAAAATGCACCATTTCCGACTGCGATAAAGAGGCTGTACCATCACTATTCACCAACAAATGATTATTAGGAGGAGCAATATAAACAGTCCCTGGTGTGAGTTTGTCTCCTTCCTTTGCCTGTTTTACTGTCAGTGGAGTCCGACGACTGAGAATTTCTGCCATGAGAGATGGATGACGAGGATCTAAGTGTTGAACAATCACAATTGCTGCTTTGAAATCTGCCGGTAAATGTGAAAGTACCTCAATTAACGCCGTTAACCCACCAGCAGAAGCCGCTAAAGCCACAATATCAAAGTTAGGAAGATTTGGCATATTTATCTTGAAGATTATAGTTTCCCCCATCCTTAAAATATCAAAATTTTCAATTCATTCCCTGTATCCACAGACGTATAGAACTTTCCAAATAAGCATTTGGGGACAAAAATGTAGAGCCGAGAATCCCTACCCATGGAACGTCTCTACACAGGATCTTTTAATTCACTAATTTTCTGCTTCTAAAGTTTTTTTGGCTGCTAATAATTGCTGTTTATGTTCTTCACTCATTTGCGGATATTGCAAATTTAATTCCTGCAATTTTTGGCAAATAATATCTGCTACCACTAAGCGTGTAAACCATTTACGATCAGCAGGAACAATATACCAAGGTGCAAATTCTGTACTTGTATGGTTAAAAACTTGCTCATAGGCATCCATATAATCATCCCAAAAAGCCCTTTCCCGAACATCACTAACAGAAAGTTTCCAATTTTTATCCGGTGATTCAATCCGTTCTAAAAACCGTCTTTTTTGCACCGATTTTGAAACATTCAGAAAAAACTTGAGGACAATTACCCCATTATTGAACAAGTATTTTTCAAAATTATTAATTTCGTCAAATCGCTGTTTCCATATATGATTATTTTGAGGAAAATTGGGTAATTGTTGTTTTTTAAGAATTTCTGGATGGACACGGACTATGAGTAATTCTTCATAATATGAACGATTAAAAATGCCAATTCTTCCCCTTTCTGGCAAAGACTTCATCGAACGCCATAAATAATCATGATCTAACTCTTCTTCACTCGGTGATTTAAAACTAAATACCTGACATCCTTGAGGATTCACGCCAGACATCACGTGTTTAATCGTACTATCTTTACCAGCAGCATCCATTGCTTGAAAAATAATCAATAAAGAATAGGTATTTTGAGCATAAAGAATATCTTGATATTTTGCTAATTGTAAAATACCTGTCTTTAATTTTTTCACCGCATCATCTTTTTGGTGAAACTCACATTTATAACCTGCGTTATAGTCCTTTACCAAAGAAATTTGATCACCTGGTTTAACAATATAAGGATCATGATTCATAAAAAAATTAGCACTCCTATAAAATTCATAAATTCATCTGCGTTCATCTGCGTTTATCTGCGTTTAATTATTTTTGAAATCTTATTCTATGGAGCTTCATCTTAATTTAGTATAACCTCTTTCTCTCTGTGTTCTCTGTGCCTCTGTGGTTAGATAAAAAACCTTTTCACCGCAGAGAGACAGAGTGAAAACTTATTTTAAAAAACAGCAGATTGCAATTTTGTTAACTTTGCTAAAACTTCCGTACTGTGAATACTCGGATTAACTCCCACAAAAGTTGCTCTTAATATCCCTTGAGGATCAATAATAAAACTATGGCGCATAGAGACAACACCTATCCAAGAACCATAAGCTTTACTAACTTCACCCTTAGTATCAGCTAACAAAGGAAATTTTAACCCTTCTGAATCACAAAATTCTGCATGGGAATCAATATCATCAGCACTGACACCAATAATTTCAGTATTTTTCTCAATGTACTTAGGTAGATCTTGCTGAAACCGTCTTGCTTCGATAGTACAACCGGAAGTAAAGTCTTTGGGGTAGAAATAGAGAACCACCCACTTACCCCGGAAATCAGCCAGGGAAACCTTACCATTCCCCGTATTAGTTGGTAAGGTAAATTCAGGTGCAGGTTGATTAATTGCCGGTAATATACCACCTAAAGCTTGAGTAGGAGGGGTAAAATTCAACCAACTGATAACAGCCAAGCAAGTGGCAAATAGAATGCTAATAAAAGTGCGGCGCGAAATCATAGTCTTCACCAAAAATATAACTTAAATAAGTTTACATTCTTGTTAGCCGCTATTCTGAATCTGACTGGTTTTCTGGTGGTTTTTCGATACTTTCAATGTATTGGCTATCTATAAGAAAAGCGCCTCTAGTCAAGCGTATACCCCAATAACCACCAGGGCGACGGTCAAGAACTATACCTTCCTCACCAACATAAATCACATCAGCAGGACGTAACATAGGCATTGGGTCAGCGGTTTTGACATAAGGTGGCAATGATACCACACGGACTTTACTACCAATTGGGAATTCTGACGACATTTTGCAACAGTTTGTAATTTTGAATAACGGTAAATATCGATTTTATTTTACTCTTCTTCCTTTCCACCTATTTGTTAATAAATGTAAAGAACATATTCCACATCCAAAATGAAATGATATATTAAATCCATAGGACACCAAGTTAAGAAGAAACCAACTAAGAGAAAGGGCAATTGATCTAGTGTCCCCCGTCATTAGCCCCACAAGTACAGCATTATTGATCATAAAGTGGCAACTAGCCAAACTTTAGATAGGATGGCGAAGCCAAATCCCAGAGCGGAAAGACGTAGAGATGCTGTGTTTGCGTTTTAGAAAGTCCACCCTTAGTAACTTACAATCACTTACTTACTTTAATCATTTGAAACCTGCAAATTCACTAGAACCCGGTCAACCTTGATCGGGTTTTTAGATGTTTATACCTGGTTTTGATCGGAAAAATGTTAAGATATAGCGGTTATCAGTTGAGTGAGATACAAACATATGTACTAAGCAGATGAGTTAGCTGGAAAATTTGAATCTGGTTCTAAGTATTCAGTCAGACAGTAACAACAATGAGTAAACCAGTGATGAATA
>Ga0208857_1000003_pt1 | contig 77632 bp, 75 predicted proteins | sample LakMenEpi05Nov12_FD_150674 | JGI IMG/M metagenome (GOLD analysis project Ga0208857, IMG submission 150674) | Freshwater microbial communities from Lake Mendota, WI - 05NOV2012 deep hole epilimnion (SPAdes) | ecosystem: Environmental > Aquatic > Freshwater > Lake > Epilimnion/Euphotic zone ... | reverse complement strand
CGTTTCAGGCTTTGCGGATGAAGTCTAGATAAATAGCGATCGCTAAAAAATCATCGAAAAATCGGGTTTAAATCCCTGAAAGTCATACCCCCTATTTGGTATTTCCTGTCAATGCGTAAGTCCTAAGTTTATAAAATTAATAGTCAAAATCCCAGATACCCGACTTCTTGAAGAAGTCGGAGATCTAGAAGTCGGGGATCTAAATTAAATTAAAAAATAGGAAATAAGTCATGATCACGAATCAAAGAGAAATATGATAGTATAACTAGGAGAGAGATAGAAATTTATAAAATAGAAATTGAAAATTCACGTAATCAGGTGATGAATTAGATAAATCAAATGATTATCATAGATTCTCAACTATAGAATATTCTTGCTAACTTCTATTCCTAACCTTTTTTGATCATGATTTTTTACATAGAAATTCCCTTTATTGGCAAAAAAGTTAAATATCCATTCCGTTGGTTAATGGGTTTAATAGCTAGTGGTGTTTTAATTGTGGGAACAACAGCCACTATTCAAACCATCCAGCAAAAAAATAAACCGCTAGATGTGACTAAATTAACTGTTCCTGTAGAGGCAAAAAGTGTAACTGTCCGCATTACTGCTAGTGGCAAAGTTCAACCAGTTCAAAGTGTAAATATTAGTCCTAAAAGTCCAGGACTTTTGGCAGATTTAAATGTGGAACAGGGAGATACTGTCAAGCAAGGACAAATAATTGCTCGCATGGATAATTCGGAAATTAAAATGCGAATTCTCCAGTACCAAGCTAATTTAGCACAAGCAAAGGCACAATTAGCAGAAAGCGAAGCCGGCAGTCGTCCCGAAGAAATTGCCCAAGCAAAAGCCCGTGTAGACCAAGCACAGGCACAATTAGCGATTATTCGAGATGGTAATCGGTTACAGGAAATTCAACAAGCACAGGCTCAAGTTGACTCGGCAAAAGCTTCTGTAGCACTTACCCAATCCAGAGTCAAACGTTATCAAGATTTAGCTAAAGATGGGGCTATTTCCCAAGATAGTTTAGAACAATATGTCAGTGAAAATAGTAAGGCCAAGGCTAATTTAGAAGAAGCACAACGCCGATTATCTTTACTGAAAGTGGGCAACCGCAATCAAGATATTCAAAAGCAAGCAGCAATTGTTAATCAAGAAAAGGAAGGATTACGAAAATTAGAAAATGGTAATCGTCCCCAAGAAATTGCTAGATTAAAAGCAGCAGTAGCTAGTGCGGAAGCTCAGTTAAAACAACAACAAGTTCAATTAGAAGATACAATTATTCGCGCTCCTTTTTCGGGAATTGTCACTCAGAGATATGCGACGGTGGGAGGTTATGTTAGTCCAGCAATTTCCGCTTCTAGTAATGCTTCTGCCACTTCAACTTCTATAGTAGCTTTGGCAAAAGGTTTAGAAGTTTTAGCAAATGTTCCTGAAGTAGATATATCCCAAATTAAACAGCAACAAAAAGTGGAAATTACCATTGATGCCTATCCTGAAGAAGTTTTTCAGGGACAGGTACGTTTGATTGCTCCCGAAGCGGTAGTTGATCAAAATGTCACATCATTTCAGGTGCGCGTGGCGATTAAAACGGGGGCTGAAAAACTGCGTTCAGGGATGAATGTCAGTGAAGTCACATTTCTTGGCAATAATATCAAAGATGCGCTGTTAATACCCCAGGAATTAATTGTTACCCAAAAGGGAAAAACTGGTGTGTGGTTATTAGGTGAAAAAAATAAACCTCAATTTCGTCTTGTGACAATTGGCGCGAATATTGATAACCAAATTCAGGTTTTAGATGGTCTTAAAGCCGGAGATCGGGTATTTATTGATCTGCCTAAAACGAAGGAAAAAGAGAAAATAGAACAGGGAAAAGAAAATAAAAAGTAAGCATAAATTATGGACATTTTAGAAAGTGTAAAAATGGCAACTACTACCTTATTAGCTAATAAGTTGCGAAGTAGTTTAACTATGTTGGGAATTATTATTGGCAATGCTTCAGTTATTGCCATGATTGGCATTGGAGAAGGCGCACAAACATTGGCAACTAAGCAATTTGCATCATTAGGACCGAATACCTTATTTATTGTCCCTGGGAGTCCGGGTAGTCGGGGAAGGGTGACAACAATGCCCAGAACTTTAGTTTTACAAGATGCTAAAGCGATCGCTAAACAAGTCCGTGCAGTTAAAGAAGTTGCTCCAGAAATTAATAACAGAACTACAATTACTTATAGAAATAGAAATACAACTAGTACAGTTATTGGCACTACTCCTAATTATATAACAGTTCGTAGTTTGGAAATTAAAGAAGGCAGGTTTTTTAATGACTTCGATATTAAACGTAATAAAAGAGTAGCAGTATTAGCTCCAGATTTAGCCAATAAACTCTTTGATAATCAAAATCCTGTTGGTCAAAAAATCCGCATTCAAAATACTACTTTTCAGGTGATTGGCTTAACAGTGGCTAAAGGTTCTTCCTTTGGCAGTAACAGTGATGATACAGTTTTTATTCCTATCAACACTATGTTTAGTCGGTTAGTGGGGAGAACATCCCCTTTTGGTATTAATGTTTCTTTAATTTCTGTATCTGCTCAAGATGAAAATAGCATCTCAGCAGCAGAATTTCAAATGACAAATTTACTCCGTCGTCGGCACAAAATTGTCCGTGAAGATGATTTTACTATTCAAAGCCAAAAAAATATCTTGGAAATTACCAATACAATTACCAGTGGCTTGACACTAATGTTAGCTGCGGTTGCTAGTATTTCCTTATTTGTGGGTGGGATTGGGATTATGAATATTATGCTAGTTTCTGTAACTGAACGTACTCAAGAAATTGGACTGCGTAAAGCTATTGGTGCAACTCAAGAAGATATTCTTTTGCAATTCATGATTGAAGCCGTGATATTATCAGTAGCTGGTGGTGTAATCGGTATTGCTTTAGGCGGTGGTAGTATTATTTTAGTGGGTATCCTTACCCCATTACAGGCGGCAATTTCACCAAGTGCAGTTTTATTAGCTGCTAGTGTTTCTGGTGGGATTGGTTTATTTTTTGGTGTAGTTCCTGCCCGTCGTGCCGCTCAACTTGACCCAATGGTAGCACTAAGAACGGCGTAAAAAAATTTAAAATTAATGGACATTCGCTACAATTATACTTTGACATGAGGATAAATTTCCGTGGATAATACTTTTACGATAACTGACACAAGTATTCCCCAATCTGCATCGCCATCAGGAATTATTCGGCTGGAAAATATTTTCAAAGTTTATGGAATTGGAGAAATAGAAGTTAAAGCACTGAATAATGTAAATTTAGTCATAGAAGTAGGTGAATACTGTTCGATCATGGGTCCTTCTGGTTCGGGTAAATCCACAGCCATGAATATTATCGGTTGTTTGGATCGTCCCAGTGACGGAAATTATTATTTAGATAATTTGAATGTCGCCCAAATGAGTGATACTGAATTGGCGCATATTCGTAATAAAAAACTAGGTTTTGTCTTTCAACAATTCCATTTATTAAATCAATTAACGGCTCTAGAAAATGTCATGTTACCAATGGTGTATGCTGGCGTTAAACCTGGGGAAAGAAAAGATCGCGCGACATCTGCATTAATCAAAGTCGGTTTAGAAAAACGCCTCAATAACAAACCTACCCAATTATCAGGAGGACAACAACAAAGAGTAGCAATTGCTCGCGCCATTGTCAACAATCCCGTCGTTCTCCTCGCAGATGAACCCACCGGCGCACTTGATTCTCACACCACCCAGGAAGTATTAGACTTGTTTAATGAACTTAATAGCAGTGGTATCACCGTTGTTATTGTCACCCATGAATCAGAAGTTGCGCGTCAAACTAAGCGGATTGTTTGGTTTCGTGATGGTGAAGTTGTTCATTCTCATCTTACCCCCAATGAATTACATGAGGTTGTTATATCTTAATTTCTCAAGTTGCTATAGCAATCCTATTTGATTTGTGTATCCTTGAGGGTATTTTTTTAATGAACCACAGAGGCACAGAGATCACAGAGGAAGAGAAGAAGAGATTTTCTCCTCTTATTTAGAATCGCTATAATTATTTAAAATTACACTGGTAATGGGTAAAATTTTTCTCTATTCCCTATTCGCTGTTCCCTAATCTCCATGAATACCATACCTGAATCTATCCCCAATTGGGAAGAAGAACTAGATAACGTCATTTTTACCTTTGATGATATTCAAGCCGAACTTAACTATAAACAAGCCAAAACCGCACTCAAAAACTTAGTGAATAATCTTGATCTTTCTTCTGCGGAAAAATCAGGTTTAGAAGCAGAAATTAATGATTTAGAAATCATGCTAGATAAACTCGAAAGCATGGTAGTACAAATTGCAGCTTTTGGGATGGTAGGACGGGGTAAATCTTCCCTTCTTAATGCTTTGGTTGGTCAAGAAGTCTTTATTACTGGTCCCTTACATGGTGTTACTCGTGATGCACAAACAGTAAATTGGAGTATTAGTGAAGAAGCTTTAGGAACTTTAAAAGCCACATTACCCAGCAATGGCCAATCCCAAGTCGAATTAATTGATACTCCTGGATTAGATGAAGTAGACGGTGAAACTCGCGCAGCTTTAGCTGAACAAATTGCTAAACAAGCCGATTTAATTCTCTTTGTTATTTCTGGAGACATGACCAAGATTGAACAAATAGCTTTATCGCAATTACGAGAAGTCGGTAAACCGATAATTTTAGTCTTTAATAAAGTTGACCAATATCCCGAAACTGACCGCATGACAATTTACGAAAAAATTCGAGATGATAGAGTGCGGGAATTACTTTCACCCGCAGAAATAGTCATGTCCGCAGCTTCACCATTGGTCAAAATTGCCGAACAAAATCCTGATGGTTCTAGGAGTGTAAAATTACAAAAAGGCAAATCCCAAGTTGATGAATTAAAATTGAAAATATTGGAAATTCTCCACCATGAAGGGAAGGCTTTAGTGGCTTTGAATACGATGCTTTATGCTGATAATGTCAATCAGCAGTTGGTACAGCGTAAACTAATAATTAGAGAAGAAAATGCTAATCAGTTAATTTGGAAAGCAGTCATCACAAAAGCATTAGCGATCGCTCTCAATCCTGTTACAGTAGTTGATATATTAAGTGCCGTAATTATAGATATCTCCTTAATCTTAGGTTTATCCAAACTTTACGGTATCCCCATGACCGAAACCGGTGCTGTGAAATTACTCCAAAAAATCGCCCTGAGTATGGGTGGTATCGGTGCTAGTGAACTATTAGCAAATTTGGGTTTAAGTGGTTTAAAAACCCTCCTTGGTGTCTCGACAACAGCAACAGCAGGAATGACAATTGGACCCTATTTATCCATAGCCATAACTCAAGCAGGAGTAGCTGGTGTCTCTTCCTACAGTATTGGCCAAGTTACCAAAGCCTATTTAGCCAATGGTGCAACCTGGGGACCAGATGGACCAAAAGCAGTAGTTAGTCAAATTTTATCAACTTTAAATGAAACTTCTATTTTAAACCGCATTAAAGATGAATTACTGATTAAAGTTAGACGCAGAAAAAAAATCTGAAATCTGATTAAATTTTTAGCAACATACCATCTTCATCTATACTCTAGACTTAGGGCATAAAATCTGCATTGAGAAGCTGAATTAAAGAAAAAGATGGCTGTTCAGGGAATAAAGTTGAAGGAAGTTGATATTTATTTATTATATCATTTCTAGCATCTGTATAACAATCTAGAAATACATCATTTAAAATACCTTTTAAACTAGGACTATCTGCTAGAGTATAGGCTATTTGTCGTCTTTGTTCAACAACAACTAACTAATTTAACTTAGCAAGTAATTGACGAATAACATCGGCATCTTTAGCATCAGGAACTTTAATTAAATAAATTTGTAAATCTTCCATAGCTTGAGAAAACTGCCCCAGTTGATAATATAACAAACCCCTATCTCTTAATTCAAAACTTGCTTCTGGAAATAACATTAAAACTCGTTCTACTATTGCCAAACTTCTTTCTAAATCCTGCTGCTGAAGATAAATATATTTTAAATTAGTCAACATTCTAGCTAAAAATTGCCGATTACTCACAACTGCTAAAAATTCAGGTTTTAGCATTACCTCTTGTTGATAAATTTGTGAAAGCCTTTCTTGACAGTCTTGGGCAAACATCACCTCTCCACCATTAAAAGCATCCACAAAAATGCCTATATCTTCCACATCTGGACGAATCAGGAAATGTCCCGGCATTCCTACCCCTACCATGGGAAAATCAATCCGTTTTGCCACCTCTATATAAACTAATGCCAAAGTAATGGGAATTCCCATTTTGCGTTCAATGACATCATTAAAAAAACTATTGCGCGGGTCATAATAATCAATTTTATTACCATCAAAACCCAATTCTTCATATAAATATTGATTAATACTTTGAATAATCCGCAGGGGATAGCGAGAAGAAGGCAAACGTTCCTCTAACTCCATTGCCATTGTATCAAGAGCATTTAAATATTCTTCAGGATCAATATCTGGATATTCTTCCTGGGCAATATATAAAGCTGCCTTTGCGAGATTGATATCCTCGTCAGGTTGTTGAATCTCCTGGTAAAAATACTGTCGTGCTAACAAGAAATTCATAAGCAATAAGGATGAAGCGACTGGAGGGAAAGTACAGAGTTTTTTGTACCTGCTCTTATTTTAGAGTATTCAGGCGATTTATGGAACATGGTCTGGATCTATTCTCTCTTTCCCAATTCCTCGTTTCTCGTTTTCTCGTTCCCAGTCTCCAGACTGGGAATGTTATCTTAGAGGATGTTTGAAAAGTGGTATTCCGTAATTTTCATCACATTGCTACCCCCCTTAGTCCCCCCTTGTAAAGGGGGGAAACAATAAAAATCCAGTTCCCTCCCCTTGTAAAGGGGAGGGTTAGGGTGGGGTAAAAAATATTTGATACATCAACCATAACTTTTCAAACACCCTCTTAGAGGTTCTACCTCCAATAAAAAACAATAAGAAAAAGAATTATGATAGTATGATTAAAACAGATTGATAATTATGGCATTTTTATTCAAATTCTCAAAACATGAAATTACCTGACTTAGATGCTGAAAGCATAGATCGTATTATCGAAATGGCTTGGGAAGATCGGACACCATTTGATGTGATAGAAAAACAATTTGGACTCTTAGAAAAACAGGTAATTGCTCTCATGAGAAGAGAAATGAAATTATCTAGTTTCCTAATGTGGAGAGAAAGAGTTACCAAACGCCAAACCAAACATTTAGAAAAGAGAGAATTTATTGCCGGTAGATTTAAATCCCAAAATCAGAAAACATAAATTCACATAAAATTGAAAATTATCTATGATGGGAATTTGGATATTAGGATATCAACTGTCGCTACGACAAGCTACCTGACAAAGCTTTCATCATCACCTGCAAACGTTTGTAAGCAGGATTGAGTCCTAGATAGCGTTTTTGCATCTGATACCAGAAATTTCCAACTGCTTTTAAAAAATCAAGGATCTGGTCTTAATAATGAATTTAAGGCGAAGGTGGAGTCGTTAAGTGCTAACCTAAAAGATGATATCGCTTGATCTGGGGTCTTAAACGACCCACTTGTGAAAACTAGCTTCAATCATTTAGGCGCAGCATGGTCACCACCGCAGAAAAAACAAACATAGGTTACATTACCCAAGTAATTGGTCCGGTTGTAGACGTTAAGTTCCCCGGCGGTAAATTACCCCAAATCTACAACGCTTTAACCATCACAGGCACAAATGAAGCTGGACAAAACATCAGCTTAACCGTTGAAGTACAGCAACTTCTAGGCGACAACCAAGTACGGGCGGTGGCTATGAGTACCACCGACGGTTTAGTTCGTGGGTTAGAAGTAGTTGATACTGGCGCTCCGATTACAGTACCCGTTGGTAAAGCCACCTTGGGACGGATTTTCAATGTTTTAGGCGAACCTGTAGATCAGCAAGGTCCCGTAAACGCCGAAGCATATCTACCTATTCACCGTGACGCTCCTAAATTCACAGATTTGGAAACCAAACCTTCTGTGTTTGAAACTGGGATTAAAGTTGTTGACTTGCTCACTCCCTACAAACGCGGTGGTAAAATCGGTCTGTTCGGCGGGGCTGGTGTTGGTAAAACCGTGATCATGATGGAATTGATCAACAACATCGCTACCCAACACGGTGGTGTGTCTGTATTTGCGGGTGTGGGTGAACGCACACGGGAAGGAAATGACCTCTACAACGAAATGATGGAATCTGGAGTTATCAATAAAGATAACCTCAACGAATCCAAAATTGCTCTAGTTTATGGTCAAATGAACGAGCCACCCGGAGCAAGAATGCGGGTTGGTTTGTCTGGTTTGACAATGGCTGAGTACTTCCGTGATGTCAACAAGCAAGACGTATTGCTATTTGTTGATAACATCTTCCGGTTCGTACAAGCTGGTTCTGAAGTATCCGCGCTATTGGGTCGGATGCCTTCTGCGGTAGGATATCAGCCTACTCTGGGTACTGACGTAGGTGCTTTGCAAGAACGGATTACCTCCACCACCGAAGGTTCTATTACTTCTATTCAAGCTGTATATGTACCTGCGGACGACTTGACTGACCCCGCACCAGCAACTACCTTTGCCCACTTGGACGGTACAACAGTATTGTCTCGTAGTTTGGCTTCTAAAGGTATCTATCCTGCGGTTGATCCTTTGGGTTCTACTTCCACTATGTTGCAACCCAACATCGTTGGTGATGAACACTACAACACTGCACGGGCTGTACAATCCACCTTGCAACGTTATAAAGAACTCCAAGACATCATCGCCATTTTGGGTTTAGATGAATTGTCTGAGGAAGATCGTTTAATTGTGGCACGGGCGCGGAAAGTTGAACGGTTCTTGTCTCAGCCTTTCTTCGTAGCTGAAGTATTTACCGGTTCTCCTGGTAAGTATGTGAAGTTGGAAGACACCATTAAAGGATTCCAACAAATTCTTTCTGGTGAATTAGATGCTTTACCTGAGCAAGCTTTCTACTTGGTAGGCGATATCACCGAAGCTAAAGCTAAAGCTGAAAAGCTGAAAGGTTAGTCATTGGTCATTAGTCAGTAGTCAGTGGTTTTTTATGCAACTGACAACTGACCGTTCGGCTGACGCTCACGGCGAAGCAACTGACAACTGACAAAGGACAACTGACAAAGGACAACTGACAAATGACATTAACTGTTCGTGTAATTTCTCCAGACAAAACCGTTTGGGATGCTGAAGCTGATGAAGTAGTTTTACCTAGCACTACTGGTCAATTAGGTATCTTGAGTGGACACGCTCCAATGTTGACAGCTTTGGATATAGGTGTCATGCGTGTTCGTGCTTCTAAAAATGCCCCTTGGCAAGCGATCGCACTTTTAGGTGGTTTTGCTGAAGTTGACGAAAATGAAGTCACAATTTTAGTCAACGGTGCTGAACGTGGGGACAAGATTCAACTTGAAGAAGCCCGCACTGCTTTTAATGCAGCACAGACTAGCCTAAATCAAGTCAAACCAGAAGATCGTCAAGCACAAATCCAGGCAACAAAAGCATTTAAACGCGCTCGCGCTCGTTTTCAAGCTGCCGGCGGTTCGGTATAAATCGTATACTGCATCAAAAACTAATGAGGGTGGGCAAATTGCCTACCCTTATTTTATTGGTATTTTAAATAGCTTTATCTTTTAGATCTCCGACTTCTTAAAGAAGTCGGGGATCTGGGATTTTTGGTATTTATTCTTCTATAATTTTTACCTCTTCTGCTGTTAATTCGTAAAGTTGATAAACTAACTGATCTATTTCTGTTTCTAATGCGGTTGTATCTGCTTTTGGATCTGATTTTTTAGCGGTGAGAATTTGATTAACTATTTTTTCTAATAACAATTCTTCAGTTTCCGTAGGTTCTTTAATGGGTAACATTTCAATTTTATACTTTTTCCATCTATTTGTACCCATTCCTGTAGTAGTTGAAATCTGGTTAAAATACCATTCTGATAGTTTTGAATTTAAAATTGCTAACAAATATTTAAGTTTTTCACCAGTCATTAAAAAAGCAGTAGCTTCAACATAATAATTAGAATCATCAAACGCAAATTTAGGTTGATCAGAAATTTCACCCCAAACAATTTTAGGTTTTTCAAAATCATCTAAATAAGCACAGTTTCTTAAATTTGTCCAATCTTTACCCTGATCTTGTCTTTGTTCAATTTGAGGAAGAAAAGAAATTAAATAATTATAAATAGATGGATAATTTTCTTTAACTTTTATTCTCTCGATGTTATTTTTTGCCACTCCATTATGTGTATTAATTAGATAAAATCCAGAAAATTCATAACTATATTTTTTTAAGTCTCTACCTCTTAAAATTGGCTGAATTATTTCAGCAGAATTAGAACTTTCAGCAATTAATTGATTTTTAGTTTCCTCATTGATAATAAAAGCTGCATTTAGTCCAGTAAGTAAACCTCTATTAATATTAATATCAAATTCTTTTAAAAGCTTAGAAGATTGCTCTATTTTTTGTTTCAAACTTCCGCTTTCTTCATTACTTATAATCCATTCTGATGTATTAGGTATTATAAATTGAAAACAATTTTTATCGAAATACTCATCTAATGAAGAACCGACAAGATAATTATTATTGAGACTAGCAACATCAAAAAATTCATTAACTTTATCTTTTTTCAAGATGATAATATTTGATTCTACAGTAGCTTCCTCAAAAATTTGCATATCTTCAATATTTAATAAAGTCTGAGGTTGCAGATTTTCAATTAAATATTTTTTCAGTGAATCACCATAAATAGTTCTTAACCAAGAATTAGAAGTAATGTAAGTTAAAAATCCTGCTTTTCTTAACAAAAAACTTCCTTTTTCGTAAAATAAGCAATAAATATCTGAACCCTTTGTATAAGTTTGATAATTATTTTCAAAATAAGCAGTTTGAGATTTTTCTTTAATTTTAGATAGTGAAATATAAGGAGGATTACCAATCATGACATCAAAACCGATAAAATCACCTTCATCATTCAAAACTTCAGGAAATTCAAACCGCCATTCAAAAGCATTTTGATACAATTTACCACTTTTTTTCTCTTCAATTTCAGCATTGAGTTCATTAATTTGCTGTTCTAACTCTTCCTGCTTTTTTTGACGACTTTTTGCTTCTGCTTTACTTTCTGCAAATAATGACTTTTGATCTCGTAAATGACGAAGTTCTGCAATTTTTTGATTTCGCTTTTCTATATTCGGATCATTGCTACTAATTTCTGTACGTATATTACCCTTAATATCATTAATTAACCTCTCCATTTCCTGTTTTTGATCTTTGTTATCAGGGTGGAGATAGGTTTTTATAGCATTTCTATAACTTTCGATATTCCAATCACTTTTTTTCAAAATTGTCCGTAAATTCCAATTTAAAGGAAAACGACTGATTAAAGAATTTCCAATTTTAATATTAATATCAATATTTGGTAAAGTTTCCAATTCTCCTATATTCCCCTCTCCTGGTAGGGGTGAGACTTTATAATAAGCATTCTTTAAAAGCTCAATCCACAAACGTAACCGACAAATTTTTACTGAATTGGGATTTATATCTACACCAAATAAACAATTTTCAATAATTGTCTGTTTTTCATGAAAAATTGTTTCTTGTATGCGTCTACTTTCTGAATTTTTAGGATTATATGTGAAAAATTTTCCGTCATCATCTGTAATAATTAATTCATCATTTTCAATTTTTACATCATAATCTCTTAAAGTTTTTCCCTGTCTATCAAGTAAAACTTTCAAATCACTTTTAATAGTAATAATTTCATTTAAAGCTGAAACTAAAAAATGTCCAGAACCTACTGCTGGATCACAAATTTTTAAACTATTAATAATCTGATTAGCTTCTTTTTTATCCGTAATTCTATCATATAATTCGTCAATATTTTCACAGTTCCAACCTTTAATTTCTTTGAACTTCTGTAAAACTGCTCTGCGAATAGTTTCCCGACACATATACATAGTAATAAAACCAGGAGTAAAGAAAGAACCATCTTTATAACCGTTAATTTTCTCAAAAATCAAACCTAAAACAGAAGCATTAATTAAAGTTTTATTTTCTTCTTGGATTTCTTCTGCACCTTCACTGCTAAAATCGTAAGCATCAAGAAATGCAAAAATATATTCTAGTGCTTTTAATTTTCCTGTCCGTATATTACCATTATCTTTAAGAACTGTTTTATTGAAAATAGAAAGTTTTTCATCATTGATTAAATTACTAATAACTATTGTTTTATGTTCAATTTCTGATACTTCAAATAAAGAACTATTCAAATAAGGAATATTAGCAACAATATTTTTTATGTGTTCGTCTCTTTCATCTGGTTTATGAGATAAAACACCAAAAAATAACCGATTGAGATTACCAAAATCTTGAATTTTTGCTGTATTGAGAAATGCAAAAGATTTATTACCTTGACGATAGTTAATTAGTTGGGATTCTAATAGTTTCAAAAAGAGAATGCGATTAATCCAAGTAATAACTAATTCTAAACTAACATTAAAAAGTTTCTCTTCGGTATTTTCTCCAAATTGTTCGGAATTTTCTAATCTATCAATCTTGTGTAATTCTTGCAACCGAGTGATAGTATTTTCAATTAATGAACCCTGTTCCCTTTCATTAATTGATTTACGCTGAATTAATTTTTTGCCACCTTCTTTAATTTCCGTTAAACCCAGAATGTGTAGTAATTCACTATAAAAGTTTCTATTTAAACTATTGCTATCATTAATAGTAGGTAACTTTAATAAATGTTGTGGTGAAAACAGCTTAAATAAAGGAATCAGTTTTTGATCATTTTCAGGATTTTGATTAATTAAATACTGTTGATAATCTTTAATATCAAAATGTGTAAAAATTAGTTCATTTTGAATTTTATCTATTGCAGGTTGAGCAATTTCTTTATAAAAAAAGTCTGTGCGAGAATTAGATAGACGTTTTTCTTCAAAATCAGTAAATTGCTTGACTAATTGTTTATTCTGAACAAACAGATTCTCAAAAAGTGTTGCATCAAAAATGAACCATTCATAAATATTAGTAGCAATTAAATATTTAATTTCTGAATTTTTATTTGTAATCCGTTCTCGTAAAAAGTATAAAACTAATTGTTGTAATGCTTTAGTATTTAAATTATCAACCTTGAGCATTTCATTATTATTTACCTTTTTAGCTTCTAAAATCACACCAACATTGCTTTTAGTATCTTTGCCATTATAAATCACCAAGTCATTACTTGCTTTAATATTGATCAAGTAATCAGCACCGTAATAGGTATTTTTCAAGAAATCAGTCAGAATATTCTTATGAAATTCCTCTCTTTCGTTTTCATCAATTTGATTAAGTAGTGTAATCAGATTCCTTTTAAATATCTCAAACTCATTTCTAATTGGTTTAATTCTCAGAAATGCTTTGCTTAATGCTTGTCTAGGTTTAATTTTATTGTTAATCATCAAAAATTATAATTTTATTATTAATATTCGGCATCCCATTGTAGCATCGAATTAAAATTAATAAATATATTGTAATATTTGTTAACAAAATTTAAACTTTAAAAAAATCGGAAGTCTGGTAAAAAATTACATTAAGTTTCAGAAAAATCATTCCATCCTGATGAAGTGATACCTTAGATGATTAATCGCCCAAAGAGGCAGATATATGAAAAGCTTTCCATTTTCTCTTGGTAAAAGTAAGCAAAATAAGTTTGTCAGCTTGGCTACATCTGCAATTGCAGCCTTAGCCTTAGCCGGTGGTGTTAATGCTGTTAATGCCACTCCCATAAAAACACTGACAGCCAAAGAATTAACTTCTGTCTCAATCCCGTCTCGTCAAACTCAACAATCAGTTACTCAGTCTGTAACTGGCCAAATCCCCTATCAAGCCATGGGGATTGAGTCTTTGATCATTATTCCTGCCATTATTATTGGTGGTTGTTTCTTATTTGGTGGACTGGTAGTTATCGGTGAACGGGAAGTTGGTATTGTTGTCAAAAAATTCACCCTTTCCGGTAAAGGACTACCTCCTGGTAGATTAATCGCTTTGAATGGTGAAGCGGGCTTACAAGCGGACACCCTCGCCCCTGGTTGGCACTGGGGTTATTGGCCTTGGCAATATGCAGTTAAGAAAGAATCAATAATCGTTGTCCCCCAAGGTCAAATCGCTCTGATTGTCGCCGCCGATGGGGCTTCTAACCCTCCAGAACGGATTTTGGGCAAAATTGTCGAATGTGATAATTTCCAAGATGCGCGCAAATTCTTAACCAAAGGTGGGGAGAAAGGACGGCAAATTGCTTTTATCACCGCAGGTAGTTACCGCATCAATACAGCGCTGTTTAAAGTGATTACAGCCGGAAATGCCAGTCTAGAGGGTATGCGTCCAGAACAGTTGCAAATCTATGAAATAGCCGCAGAAAAAGTTGGGATTGTGACTACTTTGGATGGTTCACCAATTGCTGCCGGTGAAATTGCTGGGCGTGCTATTACTGGACATAATAATTTTCAGAATGGTCAAAAGTTTATTGACGCTGGGGGACAACGGGGTTTACAAGAACAGGTATTATTGTCGGGTTCGTGGAATCTGAATCCTTGGTTGGTCAATATTGAACAAGTACCAATGACGGAAATTCCTATCGGTTATGTGGGTGTGGTGATTTCTTTTGTCGGTGAAGAACAGGAAGATGTGAGCGGGGCATCTTTCACTCACGGAAATTTGGTCAATCAAGGACATAAGGGTGTTTGGGTTGAGCCTTTATATCCTGGGAAACACCCGCTTAACACTAAAGTGATGAAAGTTGAGTTAGTGCCAACAACAAACATTGTCTTAAACTTTACTGATAGAATTAGTGGTCAGCATGGGTATGATACAAATCTAAAGGCTCTGAAACTTCTGTCATTTGATGGTTTTAGCTTTGATTTGGAGATATTCCAAATTATCCACATTGGTGCTTCAGATGCACCGAAAGTGATTTCCCGCTTAGGTTCGATGCAAAACGTTATTGACCAAGTGTTACGTCCGATTGTGGGGAATTATTTCCGCAACTCTGCTCAAGAATACACTATTTTAGATTTCTTGATTGCCCGAAGCGAGCGCCAAGTAGAAGCTTCTGAATACGTTAAATCTGCCTTACGTGCTTATGATGTCCAAGCAGTGGATTCGTTGATTGGTTTGATTACCCCACCGAATGAATTAATGCACACGCTGACAGACCGGAAAATTGCTGAGGAACAACGCAAAACTTACGAAGTTCAGCAAATGGCACAAACCCAACGGCAAATGTTGGTCAGGGAAACAGCGATCGCAGATATTCAGCAAGATTTGGTAAAATCGGAACAAGGTGTGACAATTGCCGAGTTGCAAGCTAACGCGCAAATTCAGCAAGCAACAGGTGAAGCTGAAGCTATTAAACTCAAAGCCATAGCTGGAGCAGAAGGTATCCGAGCCACAGGTAACGCCAAAGCAGAAACCTACCGGACAGGTGTACAAGCAGTGGGTTTACAAGGTTACACAGCTATGCAGTTGATGGAAATTGTCGGTGATCATCATGTCCGCATTATTCCCGATATCATTGTTGGTGGTAATAATGGTAGTAATAACGGTTTAGCAGATGGTTTGTTGTCTATGATTCTTTGGAATCAAACTAATAGCAAAACCCATCCAGAATCGAAAATCCCTACACCTCCACCTCTTCCTAATCCCATAGTTCCTAAACCTGAATCAACTAATCAAAATAGTTAAGCTTTGGCGACTAGAAGTCGCGGCTACACAAATAAAGTCCGCCGGCGCGGACTAAACAAAAATCAAAGGTTTGAAACCCACCTGCGTGGGTTTTTCCTGTGTAGACGCGGTTTCTAACCACCGATTTAATTTCTTGGATTTCCATGATTTGACCTTTTATCCGAACTTAAATATTATTCTTTATCGTCAAAATTAACATCTTGATAAATGTCAACTAAACTAATTTCAAAATCAAGATATTGCAATTTAACAATATCATTTTCAGATTTATATTCTCGAAAAATCCATTCTCCCTCATTAGTTTTGCTATAGTGCATCACTTGATATTGATTTTGTTCCACTAAAATATATTCTTTAAATTGCGGAATAGAACGATAAAAAGTAAATTTATCACCTTGGTCATAATTTTTTGTAGACTTGGATAAAACCTCAACAATTAACAAAGGATTAGTAATAGTAGTGTTATTTTTACCTGTATAACTAGCCTTACCATCAGTTACAATCACATCAGGATAAGTATATTCTTTAAATTGTGGAATCCATAAACGCATATCTCCCATAAAAACTTCGTTGTTTTTGCGTCTCATGGCATATAGTAAAATCGCCGCAATAGCTAGTATAATTTTATTATGATTACCAGTTCCCCCTGTCATAGGAATAATTTCTCCATCCCGATATTCGCTTTTATAAGGTGCTTTTTCTTCTAATTCTAAATATTCTTCAGGGGTGTAAATATGTTTGCGAGTTTGTACTTGCATATTGTTTTCCTTAATTTGGTTTATTAATTGTAGATAGTTAATAGGAAAAGAATTTTTTCATTAATCAACTTCGCGCTTTATTTAATTAAAAATAAAATTTAATGCCTGTTTAATAATTAATTCTTGATCTACCATATTTTTTAAGGTTAATTCATCATAAATTCCGCCAAAAGCTTCTAAAGAAGCATTATCTAAAGCTCTATTATAAGCTTCTGGTAAAATTTCTTCTATTTCTTTTTTTTCCATGTAATATCCTCCAGATTTTCTACGTTTGTTGATCCGCTCAATTGCATCAATAGCATTGCGAATGGAAACATCCCAAGAATGAGTTGTCCTTTTTTCTGCTTGTTGTTTAATTAAATGGACTAAAAGCACTACACAATAACTATAAATTTTATTGATTTTATCTTCTTTACTCATTTCTTCTAATTCATCAATTAAAGATAGAGCCGCTTCTAGGTTGCCAGAAACCACTAATTCTCTGAGTTCTAGTAATTCTTCCATGATTTGCTCTCTCCTTGAAGTTTGCTATTTCTAGCATAGCGCTGATAACGCTATCAACGACAGATACACCACTAAGGATAACGGTTGTTGTCCAAATTTTACCAATTTCTGCTAGAGTATGGGCGATATCGCAAGCTCTGACTTATCAGTTCGCTTCCGTATCCGCAGCAAGCACAATCACAACACATAAAATTCAGAAATTAAGCTCCCACGAAGAAGCCTTTGTCAAGTAAGATAAAATCAAAGGACTTCAAGAGGCTGCTGCTAATCCCTCTCCAATGATACAGCGTTTGAGAGCAATCAAAGCGCAACGAGAACAGGAGCGGTTAAATCTTGTATGAAAATCCGTTTCTTGCTCGATGAAAATTTGTCACCAAAGCTAAAGTTTGCTGTTTTGCGTCTTAACCCAGCAATAGATATAGTTCGTGTGCGTGATCCAGATGCTCCCCTTCTAGGAACACTAGATCCAGAACTCCTGCGTTATCTGGAAGTATTTCAACGGTTATTGGTAACATACCAAACGTTTTATGAATTTTTCCTAATACGAATGTATGCTACAATAAAGCTCAGCTTAGTTCAATTCTAGCTTAAAAAAAATTGATATTACTACTGGAGGTAGATCAAATATGCTAAACCAGTCTATTCCCGAAATGACTTTACAGGATTTAGAATCCTTAATTAATAGAATTGTTGATGAAAAAATTAATCAAATAAATTTCGCTAAACATAACAAAATAGAACAGTCTGAACTTGTTAAAAACATACATATTTTTCAAGAAAGCTTAAAGCAAAAATATGGTGAATTTTCTGATTTGACAGAATTATTACGACAAGATAGAGACAGATGATCACAGATAAAGTTGTCATTGATAGTAGTGTAGCCATTAAATGGTTTATTGCTCAAGATTATTCATTAGAGGCAAATAAAATTCTTGATGCTTATCAATCACAACAAATTACCTTGATTGCTCCAGACTTAATTTATGCAGAAATTGGTAATATTGTTTGGAAAATACAGCGATTTCAAGGTTTAACAAATCAGGACGCTGAGATGATAATTGATTTATTTCAACAAATACAATTAAAAATATTCCCTGCCGATGAATTATTAAAAGATGCCTATCAGTTTGCCGTGAATTATCAAAGAACTGTCTACGATAGCCTTTACCTAGCTTTAAGCATTAGAGAAAACTGTAAATTTATCACTGCTGATGCAAAATTGTACAATGCTATTTATCCAAAAATACAAAATATTCAACTGATAAAAGATTGGATTTAAGTATGAGCGATCGCACAAAGTTCTGCAATTCCTTGAGGATGGAAATATTTACTTATATCAAGAGACATGAGACTATTTTTACATTCTACAATTATGCTTGAATTAGAAAGTTGAATAAGAAAATCAGCACGTTTATCTCAACTTGGAGTGCGTCAGTGCTATAAACCCCAACCATACTGACAAATTACTCATACTGACGCATCCGACTAACTCACCTTTCCAATTAGTGATTATTAAATTTTCAAACGTTGAAGTTTATTCATTTTTTACCAACCACTATTTAGTAATAATAACTTGACTAATCTCTGACCACCTTTGCCAAATATTATCAGGAATTCTCAGTGAATATCTTATTCTGTTTCCTGTACCTTCCCTATTTAGTTTTGCTTTTCCTAAACTTACTCCATTACTGTATTTAAATTCAGCAAAGAAACCAATACCAATCTCCTGTTGCACCAACAAGAGTTCAAGATCCTTGTTTATTTTATAGAGAGGGCTTGTTGGAGAAGTTTCATTGTTTGATCGTGAGATAGTAGAATACTCAACTAGCCATTCTACTTCTCTTTTCTGTTGATCAAAGTTAGGCTTTCCAATAAGTCTAGATGAACCACTATCAGAATTAGAGTTAAACACTTCATATGACCATTGAGGACTCTTTATATCATTAGCAGGGAAGGGTAGAGGATCAGGCGGGTCTGTTGGCTTAGATGTTGGTGTTGGTGTTGGTGTTGGTGTTGGTGTTGGTGTTGGTGTTGGCTTCACCTCCCGAATTTTAGCATCTACTTCTTCCCTTTTTAATTGATAGGTTTCTTTAAGATTAGTAACCCGTTCTGAGATAAAAGTATTAGATGGGATATCATTTAAAATCGCCAGTGCCTTATCCCATTTATCCTTAACTGCTTCATACTCACTAAGTGTTTTAGCCTTTGCCATCTGTTCCTCTGCATCTTGAGCTTGTTGTTTGGCTTGGTTGATGGAGTCAAGAGCTTGATTTTCTTTATCTAAACGACTTTGTATTTTGGTTAATTGACTTTGATAATCCGAAAGTTCATTTTGGGCAGTATTGTATATCTTAGCAGATGTTGGTATAGTTTTTAATTGAGCGATCGCATCTTGTAACTGTTGTTGAGATGCTCGTAATTCTTCCACATTCTTGGCACTCTCGGACAACTTTTGAGCAGTAACAGCCATATCTTTTGCTTGTTGATATTGCGAACTAAACTTTTCATCAACAGCACAGTTATCTAGTGATTTACAAATAATAGGAATATGAGCCGATTGAGTTCCTAAAAAAACTATTCCCAGCACGAAAACTCCTATTGAACTCCACATGATTATCCCAAGTGATTTATTTGGCTGAGAAATACGCCGCTTTGGAATAATTGAATTTTGCTTTGGGGTAGTTTGAATAGGTGATGTTTGTAACGGTGGCTTTCGTTGCTGAGATGTTACCTGAGAAGATTTGTGTGAAGATTGATAAGTCGTTTTAGGTGTTAATTGTGAATTTTTTAAATCTTGTAAAACTGCTTGAGCCGATTGATAACGCTGTTGATATTCCTCTTGTAATAACTTATCTAAAATATCATCTAATTCTTTACTAACAGGTTGTTTTAAATGTAGTCGCCAAGTTTTCACCCAACCGTATCCTTGTTTTTTCCAAAGATTCCAAGGATGAACTTCTGTTAGCAAATGAAAACAAGTTGCACCCAGACTATATAAATCACTAGCAGGACATACTTCACAATCTTCTATTTGTTCTAATTGTTCTAAAGGTGCATAACCAAAAGTACCAATTAATGTTCCTGTTTTTACTGTTCCCTGGAGTTGTTTTGATGCCCCAAAATCAATTAATATTAATTTGCCATCACTACGACGACGCATAATATTTTCTGGTTTAATATCTCGATGAATTATTTTATAATAGTGAACTACCTCCAAGGTTGTTAATAAATCTTGTAATAAGGCGCGGATTTTTGATTCTGAGAATATTCCCTGGTTTTCTAATTCTTGTAATAAATTTTCACCGTCAATGAATTGTTGTACTAAATACAGACGGCTATTTTCTTCAAAATAAGCTAACAGAGTGGGAATTTGTGAATGTTCACCGAGTTCTTCTAGTTGCTGTGCTTCTTGTAAAAATAATTCTTTGGCCTTTTGGAAGGCGTTTGTACCGGTAATCTGCGGTGCAAATTGTTTAATTACGCACTGGGTGTTAAGTTTGTCAATGTCTTCCGCTAAATAGGTTTTGCCAAATCCGCCACTACCTAATGATTTAATCGGACGATAGCGGTTTTTCAATATGACTATAGCAACGTTGCAGTTAGGACATAATTGAGTTTGTTCGGGAACTGAGGGAGTTTGTTCGGGAACTGAGGGATTATTACATTCCGGGTTGAGACAACATATCTGATTCATGGTTGTGTAGTAGTAGATACGTTTATGATTAAATATCTACTAATATACACGAAATATACTTAAATTGACAATTGACTGATTTTTTCCCCAGTAAGCAAGTATGCTAGAATTAAACCAGTTTAGTTAACAGACAATTTTGATATTATATAAACTGTAGTTAAAACAAACCTGATATTACCACTGGAGGTAAATCATAAATGCTAAATAATCAGGCTATTACCGAACTGACTTTACAGGATTTAGAATCCTTGATTAATAGAATTGTTGATGAAAAAATTAATCAGATTAATCTTGATCACAAAATAGAACAAACTGAGATTGTTCAAAACATACACATTCTGCCAGAAGATATTGAAAAATCTAATCCTTTTGTTCAGTTTGATGGTATTTTCAAAGACGATCCGCTTTTTGATGAATTTTTAGAAGAAATGGCTAAAAATCGCCGTGAATTAGATGCAGAAATAGCTGCTTATGAATCTTATTTATAAGTTATTATGTAACATAATAAATACTGCCTAAACTCAATTACTTAAAATCCAGTTTGCCAGATTTATTTTAATTCGCTCTAATCTTTCTGTGGAAATTTCACCAATTTTTCCCAATAATATCTTTTCTGATACAACTGCTAACCGTGAGACTCGAAAAACACTTTCTGATTTTAAGCCTGTTTGTTTAAAATCCTGATCATTGGGTGTAATAATTTCGTCAATTCCAGTCAATTCTTGCCCTGTTTTAGTGGAAATCATACAAACTAGCCAATCATCATAATTGTTGATTAATGGCTTAATTAGAAGTGCTGGGCGTAACTTTCCAATTGCCAGATTCGTTTGGGGAAATTTGAATAAAACAATTTGACCAACTATTGCCATTTTTCTATAATGTCCGCTTCTGTGTATTCGGGGAGATGATCATTTTCTAAACCTCTCATAGCTTGTTCAAGAGAAAATTGATTCCATTCTTGATTTTCTGTATTATTTATATATGGTAACAAGGTATTATAAAGCGTTAGTTTTTCTTGTTGTAATACTTCTTGAATTATCTCCTTAATCAAGGCTTTTAATTCTTGGGTTTCCATAATTTTACCTTTGGCTAACTTCCTAATGTTAGTAGATAAATGCTAACAAAAAGAGTAAGGTAATGCAAAACTACACCCCTACTCAATTTGTTATCAATTATCGAAATTTAACAGCTTACGCTTCATCTAAAGCTGCAATACCAGGCAAAACCTTACCTTCTAGCAACTCCAAACTAGCACCACCACCAGTAGAAATATGGCTCATTTGGTCAGCTAAACCAACCTTTTCCACAGCGGCCACGGAATCACCACCACCGATAATGGTAGTTGCGCCGGTTTTGCCAATTTCTGCTAAAGTATGAGCGATCGCTTCCGTACCCTTAGCAAACTTATCAAACTCGAACACACCCATAGGACCATTCCAAATCACAGTCTTACAATCAGCCAAAGCCGCTTGGAAAACCTTCACAGAATCAGGACCAATATCTAAACCCATACCATCGGCAGGGATATTTTCAATGCTGACAGTAGTAGCATTAGCATCAGGCGCAAACTTATCAGCAGAAACAATATCTGTAGGTAGCAACAAAGCCACACCACGTTCTTTGGCTTTAGCTTCCAACTCTCTAGCCAATTCTAGCTTATCTTCTTCCACCAAAGACTTACCAACATTCAAACCACGAGCTTTATAGAAAGTGAAAATCATCCCACCGCCAATGATCAACTTATCGCACTTTTCCAACAAAGTTTCAATCACACCGATTTTGCTAGAAACCTTAGAACCGCCAATAATAGCCGCCAAAGGACGCTTAGGTTCTTCAATTGCACTTTGTAAGTATTGCAATTCCTTTTCAACCAAATAACCAGCCACAGAAGGACTTAAAAACTCAGTTACGCCCTCAGTAGAAGCGTGAGCGCGGTGTGCAGTTCCAAAGGCATCATTTACATAAAAATCAGCGTTTGCTGCCAATTTTTGAGCAAATTCTGGGTCATTCTTTTCTTCTTCCTTGTAAAAGCGGACATTTTCTAACAATAGCACTTGGCCATTGTCCAAAGCCGCAACTTTAGCAGCAACATCATCACCAATACAGTCATCAGTTTTGATAACTTCCTGTCCTAACAACTCAGCCAGACGTTTAGCAACCGGGGTTAAACGCAATTTTTCATCTACACCCTTGGGACGACCGAAATGGCTTGTTAAAATGACCTTAGCACCCTTTTGGGTCAAATCTTGGATAGTTGGCAGCGCCGCCCGAATCCGGGTATCATCGGTAATGTTTCCTTGATCATCCACAGGCACATTAAAATCAACTCTTACTAAAGCGCGTTTTCCAGATATATCAGCCGCAGATAAACTTGCTAAACTTTTTTTAGACACAGTACAACTCTCCTGATTACTTTTTTGTTATTGTCTTCAAAATATGACCATCAAGATTTTACCGGAGTGAGGGGCGCAGAGGTGAGATATGTTTAAAACAGTTCTATTTCCCATTGATCAAAGTCGAGAAGCCAGAGAGGCCGCTGATATAGTTGCCAATATTGTGCAAACTTATGGCAGTCGCTTAATTTTGCTTTCAGTCGTTGAAGAACCCGACCCAGAAGCACCTGCTACCAGTCCTATGGTATCTCCAGAAGCAGTTGCCAAACTTCTAGAAAATGCCCAAACCTTATTTTCTGGACAAGGAATTATAACCGAATTACTAGAAAGACAAGGTAAACCAGCCTTTACTATCTGTGATGTTGCTGACGAAGTTGAGGCCACTTTAATTATTATGGGCTGTCGAGGACTAGGTTTAACGGAAGAAGGCGCAACTGATAGCGTCACCATGCGGGTAATTAACCTTTCTCCCTGTCCTGTTTTGATTGTTCCTTAATTAACTATCGGGTGCGTTAATCTGGATTAACCCAGTGTAGCGCACCACCTAAAGTTCTGGATTATGCAGGATTATTAAAATCATTCAGCACTAACACACGCAATTCTGTAATTCGCTTGAAAGTGAGATCATTAGTCAGAAAAGCTTCACATTCTGCGTTTACAGCCACAGCAATTTGCAAAGCATCAGGTAATTCTAAATTATATCTAGCGCGTATTTGAGCAGCATTTATAGCTATATTTGGATTATTAATTGGCACAAAAGTAGTGTTATTTCCATAAACAATTGTCTCAATAAATTCTTGTGCTAATTGAGTCTGTTTTAAACGATAGGGATACACTAAACATTCTGCTAAAGTAACTGGTGAAGTGACGGCTATTAGCGAACCGTCCCGAATCTGATTAAAAACCTCCCTGACAATTGCTAAGTATTGTAGATTGCGCTCAACAAAATAAATAACTGGTGCAGTATCCAAAAATATGCGCGTTACACCCTGTAAACTTTCCTCAATATTCACGCTGGTTTCCTTGTGTTCATTTCCTCAAGTTCTAAATCTGGAAACTCACCACATCTCATGCGTCTAACATATTCTTGAGCATCCATACCACCTAATAAATTCGGTGCAATTCCTTCAAGTTCGGTGAGATTACGACGTGGCTTAGGTGATATCTCACAAAAGCTGAGTCTTTGAGTTAGGTGTGATATTAAACTTAATTGTTCATTTGGTGTGAGTGCGTCCGCTAGTGTCATTAACTCAATCAATCGTTTAGACATTTAATTTTATCCTCTGCATAATTTCTGGTAGAACCTACGCAAGTTACATATTGGCAGGGTGCATTAGCTAAGTATAATCTGTATTTATCTATTTGATAGCATAGCGCAAAAGTTTGAAATGACTAATAGCTAATTTAGGGGATATTTATGATACACTAGGTTGAAAAGTTCCGTAAACCCTCAACAATCCCCAAATTAAGGCATTTAATCCATGCTTTCCCAGATTTTCCAACAAAGGTTGACAGATTTACTAGATCATATTACCCAAGACCAAAAATTACTGAAAGAATTTGAGGAAGCCTTAACTGTTGAAGACAACCCTCGAACATTAAAAAAATATAAAAAAGAAATTAAACGACAACAGGAATCTATTGATAATTATAAACAAGAATATACAGAATTACAACAACAGTTAATTGGTATATCTACACCGCAAATACAGGTAGTAGGAAATCAACTGCAAATAATAGAAAACCAATTACAGCAAATAGACGCAAAATTAAATATTGTTCTTATTAAGCAAGATTCACTTTTAATTCGTTATCAAGCTTCTGAACAAGCAATTTTGAGAGTTTTTATTGAACAGCTAAATCAGACTCAATTAGCTTTTACAGAAAATATGTTAAATGCAGTAGCAGCTAATCAAGTATCTGAGTCAGAAATGCTGCAAATGTTGGCAGTTCTACAATCACGCATACCTTCTTTACCTTCTAGCAGTCAAGCAGAAATTGCCGAAATTATCAAATCTCCTGAATTAGATACTAGACATAAAATCACTGTCACTTTACCAATTGTTCCTTTTTTAATTAATTATGAAGGTGAATTAGAATTGGGAACTGGTTTTAATATCAAGTCTGCTTGGGAGTTCGTGATCAAAAAATTAGGGAGAAAGTAAATTGTGGATTTGCGTCAGCACCTTGAAGAACAATTAAAAAAAGATTTTCAACTTCTTAAAGACTATGAAGATCTGAAGGCGTTTGAAAATGATCCAGGACTTCGTAATAAGTGGGAGAATAAAATTCAGTCAATCAAACAAGACATCGAAAAACGTCTAAAAGAATTAGATAAATTACCTAAAACTTCTCCAAATTCATCTTTAAATCAATCTTTTAGCCAAGATTTGGGTTTTGGTGTAAAATTGGAGATGGTTTATATTCCTGGTGGGACATTTTACATGGGCGCACCAAAAACAGAGAAAGACAGTTTAGATTATGAACGTCCCCAACACTATGTAACGGTGAAACCCTTCTACATGGGAAAATACACTATTACTCAAGAACAATGGGAAAAAGTCGTTTATTCCTGTCCTCCAGTTGCTAGAGAATTAAATTCTCGTCCTGCTTACTTCCCAGGTGATAAACTACCTGTAGAACAAGTATCTTGGAATGATGCGGTTGAGTTTTGTGCTAGACTATCTCACAAAACAGGACAAAAATACCGTTTACCCAGTGAAGCTGAATGGGAATATGCCTGTCGTGCCGGTTCTGCAAAACCTTTTGCTTTTGGTGACACAATCACCACAGATGTGGTAAACTATGATGGTAACTACACCTATGGTAATGCCCCCAAGGGAGAATATCGAGTAAGAACAACTCCAGTAGGAACTTTTCAGCCCAACGCCTTTGGTTTATATGATATGCACGGCAACGTCTGGGAATGGTGCGCTGATACTTGGCATGATAACTATGAGGGTGCGCCTAATGATGGAAGTGCATGGATAAGCGAAACTAATCAAAACGTTAAGCTGCTGCGCGGTGGTTCGTGGTACCTCCTTCCTGAGCATTGCCGTTCTGCTTATCGCCTCAACGACCTTCTCGATCTCAGCCTCAACGCTATTGGTTTTCGGGTTGTATGTAGTGGTGCGGCGAGGACTTAGTAGCCCTTTACACTCTTGCTCTTTTGCCCTCTGCTCTTTTCTTCTTTACCCTTGCCAAGCGTAACGGAGTGGAGCGATCTTTTTTTTATTTTGTGACCTTTGAGAAATTCGAGCTATTTAATTTAATAGAAACTTTTACAGCCTTGGTTTCATTCACGATAACACACAAATCTGAAGCTGTCAACTCGTTCCCAGCCGGAGTCTGGAAGGGTTACACTTGACGGTTTACTAGGGTGGCGCTGGCTTGGTCAACTGGCATAAGTATAACTTCGTTAATATTAACGTGACTGGCTCTAGTGGCACAGAAAAATATCACATCAGCGACATCATCAGGAGTTAGGGGTTTAACGCCTGCATACACCTTTTTAGCCCGTTCTGTATCACCATGAAACCGGACTTCACTAAATTCTGTTTCTACCATTCCAGGGTCAACAGATGTCACTCGCACAGGAGTTCCTAAAAGGTCTTGTTTTAAGCCTTCAGAAATGGCTTTAACGGCTGCTTTTGTCCCACAATAGACATTACCACCAGGATAGGTTTGATGTCCCGCTATAGAACCGATATTGATAACATGACCATGATTCCGTTCTACCATTCCCGGTACAACATAACGGGTGAGGTAAAGCAAACCCTTGATATTAGTATCAATCATTTCTTCCCAGTCTTGAAAGTCGCCTTGATATAATTTGTCTAAACCGCGACTTAAACCAGCATTATTAATCAAAATATCAATATTTGACCAGGAAGGAGGTAAATTATTAATAGTTGATTCTACCGCCAAGCGATCGCACACATCAAGTTGTAATAAATGGATTTTGTCCGCTGCGATATCTAAAGAATCAGCTAATTGTTGTAACCGTTCCCAACGTCGTGCAGCTAAAATCAGTTTTGCACCAGCATGAGCAAAAATCTTGGCACAAGCAGCGCCAATACCGCTACTTGCACCAGTAATAAAAACAATTTGATTTTGCATGAATTTGTCAGTTGTCAATTGTCAGTTGTCAGTAGGGGCGAAGCATTTGGAAGATAAATTATCGGTCATTGCCAAAAATACTTCTCCAAATGCTTCGCCCGTACAATTGTCAGTAGGGGCGAAGCATTTGGAAGATAAATTATCGGTCATTGCCAAAAATACTTCTCCAAATGCTTCGCCCGTACAGTTGTTAGTAGGGGCGAAGCATTTGGAAGATAAATTATCGGTCATTGCCAAAAATACTTCTCCAAATGCTTCGCCCGTACAGTTGTCAGTTGTTTTTCTTTGCCACTGACCAATCACCAATAACTACTTCTTAACCACTTGTAACCGTTGAGTAATAATAGTCATATCTTCACCTCTGCGAATTACTGCGGAAATCCATTGAGGTCCGGGAGTAGAAGGTGCGCGTCCTATTTTGAACAGTCCACCAGAATTGAGAAATTCTAAATTTGCAATTGTGGGGTTGAGAAGTTTATTACCTTGAATGGGTTCTTCTATGGCTGTTCCCAGCAGAAAATCCTCACCTAATGGTTCTTTGACAATGGCATCAAAACTATATTTTTCACCAACTTTTACCTGTTGTGGTAATTTAATTTCTACTTGGGGTGGTTTACTTCCAGAGGTTAGTTGAGTCCGTTCTGATAAAATATCTTGATGAACGATTTTTGAGCCTGTGACTTTTTGACGCGATTTAATGGTAGAGTTAAGGGTTAAATTATTATTACCAGATGCAGATAAACCGCTAATAGTGGTGACAGTATCCGCAATAATTGTATTGCCTTCCGATTTCCAGGATTCTAGCTTGGTCGTGTAACGCAATTTAGGATATCGTTTCCAAAGTCCTGTTAAGGCTTGTTCCATTGCTTTGCGGTTTAAGCCGTCACCATGAGTAAATGTAGGGCTATAAAATTTCATTACACCATTGACATTACCTTGATTAGCAGCATTATCAATTTGTGTTAATAGATTCGTGAGTGTAGCGGGTGCATTTCCGGTTTGACCAGCTTGAGCCAATTGCCAAGTGCTGGATAAACCAATTGCCAGTAAACTGGAAATTAGGGAAATACTCACAGTTAATGTTTTATTACGTTTCATTAATAAAGGGATAATTTTAGTCATAAGGAAGATTTTACTGATTTGATGAGACAAGATCAGGAATTTGTTTTATCTTAATGAAATTAGGCGATAAATGGTATAGTCGGGAATGGTAAATCCATCAATTAGATTACTTATAGCAGCTAGTGGGACAGGTGGACACTTGTTTCCGGCGATCGCATTGGCTGAAAAACTGCCAGAATACAATATTGAATGGCTGGGTGTGCCAAATCGGCTAGAAACTCAGTTAGTTCCCCAGACATATCCTTTAAATACGGTTGCTGTTGAAGGGTTTCAGCAAGGTTTGAGTCTTGGTTCTATCCGCACCTTGTGGAAATTGATCAGCTCGATTCTCAAAGTCAGACGTATTCTTAAACAAGGAAAGTTCCAAGGAGTTTTCACCACAGGGGGTTATATTGCCGGTCCTGCGGTGATTGCAGCACGTTCTTTGGGTTTACCTGTGGTTTTTCATGAATCCAATGCTTTACCGGGCAAAGTTACCCGCTTTTTTGGTCCTTGGTGTAATGTGGTAGCGATAGGATTTGATGTAACTACTCAATATTTACCTCGGACAAAAACTGTCTGTGTGGGTACTCCTGTTCGTTCTCAATTCTTAGATGAAACTGTTAATAACACTTTAGATTTACCTATTCCTAATGGTGTGCCTCTAATTGTGGTGTTTGGTGGTAGTCAGGGGGCTGTAGCCGTAAATAAATTAGTCCGACAGTCCGCGGACGCTTTGTTTCAAGCTGGGGCTTATATAGTGCATTTGACGGGTGATAATGATCCCGATATTAACAGTCTTCAACATCCTCAATATATAGCCTTGGCTTTTTATAATAATATGGCGGCTTTGTTGCGAAGAGCTAATTTAGCTATTAGTCGTTCTGGTGCGGGTAGCTTGACAGAATTGGCAGTTTGTGGTACTCCAGCAATTTTGATTCCCTATCCCTTTGCAGCGGAAGATCATCAGTCTTATAATGCAGAGGTGTTTACTAAAGCTGGTGCGGCTTTATCCTTTAAACAGTCGGATTTAACTCCAGAAATATTTACGACTCAGGTTTTGAATTTGTTGCAATCTCCGACAGAATTAGGGAGAATGGCAGAGAAAGCTGCATCGATCGCTGTTCCTGATAGTGTAGATAAATTGGCAAGTTTGGTGAGAGAAGTGATCGGAAATTAATTCCCATTAACTCCAAATAAGTAGGTGAACACAATAAAACCAAACTGTGTAAAGAAATGTAAAATTGCTGAAAACTTCTTTACTCTTGCCTCTTGCCTCTTGCCTCTTGCCTCTTGCCTCTTGCCTCTTGCCTCTTGCCTCTTGCCTCTTGCCTTGCTATGACGACAATTTTCAACGCCAACCTACTTAGTCATTCCTAAATTGTGAGCATTTGGCGATATAGCGCGGTAGGATAGATAATATCTCTCAGACTTGCAACAATAATTTACAAGTATTACAAAAATAAGTAACACTCTAAAAGATTTGTCAGCCGCTATTACGGTGGGTTAATGGCTATATTTACATTGAACAAGGAAAATTGTGAACTTTTGTAGCGATAGCTTGACTTTTTGCCATTAAAGACGGATACAAAAGGCGTTTTTTAACAGTAAGAAGTAGCCTATTGTAAGACACTGACACCTGTTGTCATCAGTTTCTGATATTCGCAATGTGACTAATTTGCTGAAATGGAAAATAATCACAAAAAATAACGAATGGCACGGAAGCCACTTGGCTTCAGACAGTGGAGGAAGTGCCGGAGGCTCTATTTATTCGCAGTGACATGATAGAATTAATTAGCAAGTAGGAATAACCATCAACGCAAAGAAGTGTTTTATTAAGGAGAAACCCCTGATTTATCTCGTCTCGGCATAGCCGTAGCCTGGGTAAACAAGCAATGGTAAAGCATGGAGCGTTTAACACTAAAAATTGATGGACTCGGAAAGCACTAAATCAATCCAAAAGTAAGCACAATTGCAATACCTATCGTACTGGTAATTGTTTTGAGTGTCTAGGGGGATACTTGATTGTCCCTTTTAAGCAAGTCTTAAAGAATCTGCGTGTCTTCAGACCGCAGAGTGTCAAAACAGTTTGACGAAGCTAAATAAGGAGAATCGGGGTTTGGGAATGGAACGGTGGAAACAAGACTTCAAAAATGACCTGATTGCTGGTTTGCTAGTGATAATTCCCCTCGCAACCACCATCTGGTTAACAATTACCATAGCCACATGGGTAATTAACTTTCTCACCCAAGTTCCTAAACAACTCAATCCCTTTGATGGCTTAAATCCGATTTTAGTAAATATACTTAATTTACTAGTAGGATTAGCCGTGCCATTATTAAGTATTTTGGCTATTGGCTTAATGGCTAGAAATATTGCTGGTCGGTGGTTATTGGATTTTGGTGAACGGTTATTACAGGCGATTCCTCTGGCTGGACAGGTATATAAAACCCTCAAGCAACTATTAGAAACTCTGTTAAAAGATTCTAATGGCAAATTCCGCCGGGTAGTCTTAGTAGAATACCCTCGTCCGGGCATTTGGGCGATCGCCTTTGTCACTGGAGCAATGAGCAATGAAATCCAAAGTCAAATATCTCGTCCTGTAATTAGCCTGTTTATTCCCACTACACCCAATCCGACCACAGGATGGTATGCGATAGTACCAGAAGAGGATGTACTTAATCTCTCTATATCTGTTGAAGATGCTTTTAAAATCGTTGTATCTGGTGGTATAGTGTCCCCCAATATCCAGTCTTCTCACCTCCCTGCAATATCATCTTTGGAAATAAAACAGCAGGAAATTCCAGAAATAGAAACTAAACTCGATACCAACCTAGCAAAGTGAGCAAAAAATAGATAAGCTAATTGTTCATCTGCGCTAGAACTCACATATTTTTCATCATCCCAACTGTATGCAGCATCGTAAACCCCAACAAATAGCCCGCGAATTGGCACTATTAGCCTTGAGCCAATTACCAATCAACCCTAAAAAACTAGAAAGCCTATCAGACGAGCAATTAGTTTCTAAGCTAGTTTTAGGAGCAGTCCGGACTCTCACAGTAGAGGTACAGGACACATTGAACAATGCCGCAGGAGAACTGCAACGGAGTAATGATCGCCTATTGACCAGCGAAACGAGAGCTGCGGATTTGAATACAGCTAGAACCATGCTGAAAGAGGCAATTTCCTATACCCAAATAGCTATCAATCAATTAGGTACATCTGTTGATTTTCCAGAATTAATTCAGTCGGCCAATCAAAATAAAGAAGTTCGTAATTACGCTAAAGCGATTATTATTACTGTCAGCGAGAACCATCAAGCTATCGAAGAATCTATTTCTAATGCTTTAGTAGATTGGCAAGTTACCCGTCTAGCTCAAATTGATAGAGATATCCTCCAAATAGCCACCGCAGAAATAAAATTCATGCAAGTTCCCGACAGCATTGCTATTAATGAAGCTGTAGAATTAGCTAAACGCTACAGTGGAGAAGATGGCCACCGTTTTATTAATGGTGTTCTCCGTCGAGTTAGTGAACAAAAACAAACTGTTTAAATTGGTCATTGGTCATTGGTAAGACTTTTATTCCTTCTTTCTTTCTTTCTTTCTTAACTCCTGACTCCTGACTCCTGACTCCTGACTCCTGACTATCCTAATTAAATTTTTATCTAAAATAAACTACAATGGCTTTTAATTGGTTTCGTCGTCCAAATAATGAATCTGCTGATACTCCTGAAAACCAATCTCAGGAAGAAACACCCGCAGTAGAAGCAACTGAACCAGAAACAACCGCACCAGACACGGCGGATTTGTTGGCTTTTGCTAAAGCTGCTTATAAAAATATTCAAGAAAAACAACAACTAGAAACAGAATTATCTGTAGCGGTTGAAGAAGATACTATCAGTGAAGAAATAGTAGAAACTCAAGTAGGGGAAATAACTGCACCGATAGAAATAGATGCAACTATCGCAGAAATTACTGAAGATGTTGTTAATGAACTACAACCAGAACCAGAATTAGCTAATTTATCTTTTTTAGAACGGGCTGCGGCCGAAAGACAAGCTAAACAAGAGAAATTAATTGCTAGTGCGATAGAAACCGAAACTCCCGAAATACAGATAAGTCCGACAACACCAGAAATAGAGATTCCAGAACTGGTATTTGATGATGGGTTTAAGTGGTCAGCAAAGGTTTTAGCCGCCCAAGGGAGAAAAGCTGAAGATATTTCCCTGGAAGAAATTACTTGGTTGAAAAAACTCCGTCAAGGTTTAGATAAAACTCGGCGGAATATTCTTAACCAACTAAAATCAATTGTTGGTCAAGGGCCTCTTAATCAAGAGGCTGTCAATGAAATTGAATCATTACTTCTACAGGCAGATGTGGGGGTAGAGGCAACTGATTATATTATTAGTGCGTTACAAAAGAAATTACTCGCAGAAGTTACTCCCCCAGAACAAGCGATCGCTTATCTCAAAGAAATTCTCCGAGATATCCTAGATGCGCCCTTGCAAAATCGAGACAAACCTAGTTTTGCACCGGCAAAAGACACCCTGACCATTTGGTTAATTACCGGAGTTAACGGGGCGGGAAAAACTACTACCATCGGTAAAATTTCTCACCTAGCACAGAAATCCGGTTATAAGTGCTTAATTGGTGCGGCGGATACCTTTCGGGCTGCGGCTGTGGAACAGGTCAAAGTTTGGGGTGAGAGAAGCGGTGTTGAAGTTATCGCCAATCCTGGGAAAAACACAGATCCGGCAGCCGTGGTGTTTGATGCGATCGCTGCTGCTCAATCTAGAGAAACCGAACTACTATTAATAGATACCGCTGGGAGACTGCAAAATAAGAAAAATCTCATGGACGAACTCAGCAAAATCCGCAAAATCATTGATAAAAAAGCCCCCAATGCCCGTGTAGAATCGCTGTTAGTTCTTGATTCTACTTTAGGACAAAATGGATTGCGACAAGCTGAAGTATTTTCCCAAGCAGCCCAACTCAGCGGCGTTGTTTTAACCAAATTAGACGGAACAGCCAAAGGAGGTGTCGCCCTCGCTGTTGTTCAGCAATTAGGCTTACCCATTCGTTTTATTGGGGCTGGTGAAGGAATTGAAGATTTGCGTCCATTCTCTAGTCATGAATTTGTAGAAGCATTATTAAGCGATTAATATCGTAGCCGAAAAATATGTCAATCCAAAAATGACGGGTAAAGGCAAGTAGGGGAGTGGGGGGAGTAGGGGAGGGAAAAACAGAAGTTTTTTCCTATCATTACCCGTCAAAATAAATTTGACGAACTACTAGAAGTCTGGGGCTAGACAAACAAAGTCCAAATGCTGCGCGGAATCTATAAAACCCGCCTTTATATCTCAAGCTATAATCAAAAGTGAAATTATCTTTAGAGAATGAGAAATGACGCTAAATAACTTATTAGAAATTCAAGGAATTATTCACCGCGATTCCGAAATTATGGGTGGAGTTCCTGTTTTTGTGGGAACTCGTGTTCCTCTACAAACATTTTTTGACTATCTCGAAGGGGAGAATGGATTAGCTGAGTTTATTAGTGATTTTCCCTATCTGGAGACTCAAACTATGAAAGTCTTGGAAAGTAGGATCTTCTGTATTGCTCAATGATATGGGTGAGATTGAATCTATTGGTTAATAGTTTATATTAAGATGAATCTGCACAAAATAAGCCTTAAAGAAGAATTGAACGCAGATAACCGCAGATAACCGCAGATAAACGCAGATAAACGCAGGATATTAATGTCCTTTGATCAGCTAAATCCCCCGCAATGTCACACTTATATTTAATCCCACGCTTTAATTCAAATGTTAGTATAAAAATATACTGAATTTAGAGCATTAAGCAAAAATAAGCGAAATTTTTCCATAAAAGAAATCTATCTAAGGAAACATTTCGAGAATTTATGGTATATAGGTTAAATGTTTGTAGTCCATAATTGAACAAGTTTTGATTAAAAGCATGATGACAACTATGTTTTAACCAAAATCTCAGCAACGCAAAAACCATGAATTAACTCACTGAAAATCTATCTGGTTTTTTAGTTTGATGATTCTTAATATATATTCTCTTAGGAATAGAGGTAATTTTGCTAATCGCAAACTTTTATTTCTCAAGATATATGAAGGGTTGATTCAGTTGTGAAAGAATTAGGGGCTGTTAATTAATCATAAAAATGACCGATTCCCAAAGATTTATTTTTGACAAATTAGAGAATTTATCATCATGGAAAATTAACCATCAAAAATGTCCTCAGCATTAACCAAGACTTAAAAAATTACCTTCAACATTTCTTCTACTCTTGCTAAAATCACGAATTTCGTTGAATATGATCTCACAATTTATCAAGAAAGAGTATTTATAAAGAATCACACATTTGCTATTCTCAACTGCAATATTAACCTGTGTCACAATTTCCCCCCCATCCTACTGATAGTAATAGCAGCACCACCACAGATGTCACTCCTGTGGTGGCACTCAAAGAACTTGTGTCCAGGCTGCATCGAGAACAAAATAAAATTCAAGACTTGCTGAGTTCCTTAGGATTTGCCCTCAGAAGCTTTAATAATTTAAATCAGTTTTTGGAACTGATTCCCCTCATGGCTACCAGAGTGACAGATGCGGAAGGTAGCGCACTTTTTCTTTATAAACCCAATGGACAAATTAGATTAGAACAACTACATTGGCAAGATACTCAGCAACGAAAAAATATTAGAAAAGCCCTAGAAACTGCCAGTAGTCAAATTACTCTTTTAACTAATTCTGGTCCTGCTGCCATTTCCACAGGCATTCTAGATGACCAAATGCACGCCGTTTTAGGTCCAGATGTACAGATCTTTGGGACAGCTATTTTAGTTAAGCATACAGAACGGGGTTGGCTGTATGTTTTGAGTCGTGATCCAGAATATAGTTGGACAGAAACTAGACAAAAATTAGTGCGGTTAGTGGCAGACCAAACCGCAGTTGCGATTGACAATGATGAATTATCTGTAGAATTAAGAAAAAAAGCACGTTTAGATCAAGAATTAGAAATTGGTGCAGAAATTCAACGCCGACTTTTACCGCGTCAATGTCCAAATATTCCTGGTTTGTCTCTAGCAGCCCGTTGTAAACCGGCTAATCATGTTGGTGGTGACTACTATGATTTTATTCCCACTAATCAAAACCAGTTAAAGCCCAAACCACAAGCATCTCCAGAAAATGCCAGTTGGGGTTTGGTAATTGGGGATGTGATGGGTAAAGGTGTTCCCGCAGGTTTGATTATGACGATGTTGCGGGGAATGCTACGAGGTGAAGTATTGCATGGTAACTCCCCAGCGGGAATTTTGCAAAATTTGAATCGGGTTATGTATGCGGATTTGGAAAATTCCCACCGCTTTGTGACAATGTTTTATTCAGAATATGACCCGCAAACGCGAATTTTATCTTATAGTAATGCCGCCCATAATCCGCCTTTATGGTGGCACGCAGCGACAAAAACTGTGAGCCGTTTGGATACGTTCGGGATGTTAATTGGTTTAGATGCCAATAGCGAATATCAAGATGCTCAGGTTCAGTTAGAATCTGGGGACACAGTTATTTATTATACTGATGGCTTAACTGATGCGGCGGCGGCTGGTGGCGATCGCTTTGATGAAGATAATTTTGTTACATCCTTCAGAACGGCTTGTAAGTATTGCAATAGTCCCCAGGAAATTGTGGAATATCTATTTGATCAAGTTCAGCAATTTATCGGTGCTGATAGGCAAAATACCGATGATATGACGTTGGTGGTTTTGCAGATTGTGTGATTAGTTATGGTAAAAATTCTATATCCAGAATTTGATTCACGTGTCAGGTAAATCCGCTGGGAGAGCGATCGCTACCAATACTTACGCAAAGACTACATAACACAAGATTCCCGACTTATTTAAGAAGCCGGGGATCTGACTTTTGCAATGTCCACAAATCAAATATAACTTCTATTCTTCAGGGATTGAATTTACTCCTGCTTTTACCATTTTTCCGCCCAATAGATAATTTCTGAAGATGCAACATCAATTGCGACTCCATGACTATTACCATGATTCCATTTTGCACCAGGTTGGCTTTTATCCTCGGCTTTTAATACCAATATTTCATAACTACTAGGAAAGGTTTCTGTTTCTGCATCGCTAGTATAAAAGAATGTTGTCGGTACGCCGTTGGGTTGGTTACTATGAGTATTTGTATTCCCACCCTGGTACTGATGCTGGGAGATTTTTTTGTATTGTGTCAGCAGGTTTTTAATCTTTGCTTGTGGTTCTTTGATCCGCAGTTGTAAAGAACTACTTCCCGGAGTTAATCCTGAAGCATAAGCCATTTGTAAAACTTGAGAATCACTAGGAATTTGTCCGGGAAAATGTTGGATTTGTTGAATATCAGCCCATTGGTGGTTACGGATTTCTTGATATTGTGATGTATCAGTAATTAACTGTAATTGTTTGGTTTTACTAGCAGCTTTAGTCATCCAGAAACTGCCAATAACTAGACCAAAACTACCCAGGGACAGTAAAATTATTGTAGCGAGTTTAACTAAAATAGATCGCTTCATTCCGTTGGTTGTATCTAGCTTGTAGATTAATATCCCAACCTTTAGAACAGTAGTCCTGATAGTTTTGAATCTAGCTTGAGTTAGATTGACATAAAAATTTTGATTTGGTTAAATTGATGACAAATTCACAAAGAACCAAGAATCATTCCCGCTAAAATTAAAAAACCAATCCAGACATTTTGGCGAAACATTTCTCCATAAGCAGGATGAGGAATTTCAGGCTGTTGTAAGCGGATAATTTGCCAAATCCAGCCGATACTAGCCAAAATTAAACTGATCCAAAATGCTGTATTTAAATTAACTAATAAACCGACTCCAGCTAAGAGAATAACCGTACCAATCAAGAAAACAGCGATCGCTGTAGGGGCATATTTACCAAAGAATAAAGCGCTAGAATTAATGCCAATGCGTTGATCATCTTGGCGATCGCTCATGGCATAAATGGTATCAAATCCTAATGTCCATAGTACCGTCGCGCCCCAAAGCAACCAAGTCGGTGCTGTAATATTAGCTGTAACAGCACTCCAACTAATTAAAACCGCAAAACCCCAAGCAATCGAAAGCACCAATTGGGGAACAGGAAATACCCGTTTCGCACCGGGATAAAGGACAATTACTGGAACTGCGGCCACAGACAACCAGAAGCTTAAAGGGTTAAGATAGAAAGCGACAACTGCGGCACAGACGAGGGAGACTATCCCCACCACTATACCAATTTTAACGGAAATGGCACGAGATGCAAGGGGGCGATCGCGTGTTCTCTCAACTTGGGGATCAATATCTCTATCCCATAAATCATTAACTACGCATCCAGCCGCACTGGTGGCAATACTACCGAGAATAATCACTCCCACCAGGGGTAACGGTGGTTTACCCGCAGCGGCTAAAAATACCGCCCACAATGCGGGTATCATCAGAATTAACCTCCCTTCTGGTTTATTCCACCTTAACAGCCGGATAATTACAAGCCATAATGGTTCTGGGTTGGTTTTTGGTGTCTCCAACATATTTGCTTATTTAACATATCCTTACATTTATAGAATATCCTGATTTGCTATTTGTCCTCCAGTCCCTATTCATCTATTCACAAAACAAGATGGTAAATTTAATCTCGGCTAACTGGGAAAATAAACCTAGTGAATCAGTTCAAGAAAATCAGATGATTGCAGCCATTGATATTGGTACAAATTCTTTACACATGGTGGTGGTAAAAATTGAAGCAACTTTACCATCTTTTACCATTATTGCCAGAGAAAAGGAAACGGTGAGATTAGGCGATCGCAATTTAGAAACTGGAGAATTAAAGCCAGAAGTGATGATGAAAGCGATCGCCTGTTTAGGAAGATTTAAAACTCTTGCTGACAGCTTAGGGACAAATAGTATTGTTGCTGTGGCGACAAGTGCAGTCCGGGAATCTCCCAACGGTAAAGATTTTCTCCACCAAGTCGAAACCGAAGTCGGTTTAAGCGTTGACTTGATTTCCGGTCCCGAAGAAGCCCGTCGCATCTACTTAGGTGTATTATCGGGGATGGAATTTAACAACAAACCACACATCATAATTGACATTGGTGGTGGTTCAACAGAATTGATTTTAGGAGACAGTGAAGAACCCCGTAGTCTCACCAGTACCAAAATCGGTGCAGTGCGCTTAACTGGGGAATTAATCGCCTCAGATCCCATCAGCGAAACCGAATTTAAATACCTCCAAGCTTACGCTAGAGGAATGCTAGAACGTTCTGTGGAAGAAGTACAAGGAAAACTCAAAATTGGCGATTCTCCTCAGTTAATCGGCACATCTGGGACAATAGAAACCATCGCTACCATCCATGCGCGGGAAAAATTAGGTCTTGTTCCTTCCACCCTCAATGGGTATCAATTCAGTCTCCAAGACTTGCGAACCTGGGTAAATCGCCTCCGCAAAATGACCAATGTGGAACGGGCGGCGATCGCCGGAATGCCAGAAAAGAGGTCAGAAGTGATACTTTCAGGAGCAGTAATTTTACAGGAAGCAATGACCTTGTTAGGAGTACAATCCTTAACAGTATGTGAACGTTCTCTTCGAGAAGGCGTAATTGTAGACTGGATGCTGACTCATGGCTTCATTGACAACAGACTACGGTTTCAAAGTTCCATTCGAGAACGCAGTGTATTAAAAACTGCCAAAAAATACCAAACTAACTTAGAGCATAGCGCTCGCGTTACCGCTTTTGCGTTAGATATATTTGACCAAACCAAAGGACAACTACATTATTGGAATGCAGATCAACGTCAATTACTATGGGCTGCTGCCATTTTACACAATTGTGGTCACTATGTCAGTCATTCATCACACCACAAACATTCATACTACTTAATTAGAAATGGTGAATTACTGGGTTATAACGAAACCGAAATCGAAATTATTGCCAATATAGCCCGTTATCACCGCAAATCTCCACCCAAGAAAAAACATGAAAGCTATCGGAATCTATTGCACAAAGAACATCGGACAATGGTTAATCAACTCAGTGCAATTTTAAGGTTAGCTGTTGCTTTAGACAGAAGACAAATAGGGGCTATTTCTCATGTTCAATGTGAATATGTTCCCAACTTTAAAGAATTTAAGATGTTGATATTTCCATCATTAATTGATGATGAATGTGCCTTAGAAATGTGGAGTTTAGATTACAAAAAAGGAGTTTTTGAGGAAGAATTTGGTTTAAGATTTGTGGCAACATTAATGAATACATCACCTTCTATCTAAGAGGGTGTTTGAAAAGTTATGGTTGATGTATCAAATATTTTTTCCCCCACCCTAACCCTCCCCTTGTAAAGGGGAGGGAACTGGATTTTTATTGTTTCCCCCCTTTACAAGGCGAAAGGGGGGTAGCAATGTGATGAAAATTACGGAATACCACTTTTCAAACATCCTCTAAACTGGTAGCGGGCATCTTGTCCGCATCACAAACCTTTTAGCATTTATTTCTGTATCTTAGTAAATTCAATATTAGTTACTTGATTATTTCCTCCAAAATTTCTACAGCTTTTTTGACATTATTATAGTAGGTCGATATATTGTGGTAGCTCATAGTTATACTTCTACCATGAGCTATTTTATGGCGATTTCCAACCACGTTATCTATAGCGGTTTTTATTTGATCATTTATTCTGTTGGTGAATTCATTTGACCAGTCTGAGCTAAATTCATCCAATATTGTTCTCATTTTATTTGTATTACAGTTCGTTATATTATCTATCTTCTTTCCAACAAATTTTTGAATATTTTCTGAAGATTTGTTTTCACAATATTTTTCTAATAAAACTCTTAAAGATTCCTCAATGAATCCTGATACCAATATACATAAATATTTTGACCATTCACTTTTAATCTCTAGTTCTTCAAAAAGGGCAACTTTTTTAAATAGATTATCTATTCTTTGACGATGAGCTAATATAGATGGATTCATAAATGTGTATCTCTATAAAGCTCTTTCACATACTCCTGTCTCCTCATAATATTTGCTATGCTAGGATTTCTAAAACGTAACCGAAAACGCTCATCATTAATCAGCAAATCGTAAAACTTTTTAAATTTTGAACATTCCAAATCTTTTTCTAACTCTTGAGCAGTTAGAAGCATAATGCTCTCAAAAAGAAGTGTATTAAATGATTTTCTAGGATGAAAAACTTTAGAGCCTATACAATTTTTCAAAAAATCTATTGTTTTGGAAAATATACTTTTTATCTCACTTTCGGAAATTATATCCAAATCCTTGTTTTTTAACATAAATTGATTGAGAAAATTTGTCATATTTCCCGAATGATTTTCTAAATCAAAATGGAGAGCTAAAAATCTTAAAATATGCTCTTGTTCATTAGCCCTAAGATCATCCTTACCATAAAGCTCTCTCCAGGTTTCATTATTTGATAAATCTTGAAGCAGTTCACTAAAAGAACCATGATAAATAGCATTGCGAATTTCCTGGGGATTTAACGGAGTTCCAGTAGTATTCAGTCGTTCAAATAGATAAAATATCCCCCGCGGATCATAACTTTCAGATATGATTATACAGTGGATTATTGCATTATCAAGCTCACGACGCTCAGATGAAGGTAATGTGGAATAAGTTAATCCTTCTAGTTGTTGGACGACACCTTTAAGCTTAAATACTTTCCCATTTGGAAAATATTCTTGAAAGAAATACAGCAAAGTTTTCAGGCGTTGTTGTCCATCTATAACCAGATATTTTTTAGAAAACTTATCTTTAGCAAGGAAGAGTGAAGGACTAGGAAGACCTAATAACAAGGTTTCAATAAAGCGTGATGCTTCTTCTTCATTCCAAACATAGTCTCTCTGAAACCCCGGAATAATAAATTCTTGTTCTTCCATTCGTTTTACTAATGTATCAACTGGAAAATCAGCCCCGTAATACTCAACTTCTAGTCTTGGACTTTCGGTTTTTTGTATGTCGTAGTTCATAGGTTATTTATACATTTATACTTACTATATTAGTGCAATGGTTGCACATCCTCTTAGATCGTAGCTCATCTGCCAGTTTATTTAAATAATATCTATCAGATTGCCATAAACCGTATCCCTTTTGACTCTTTTACACAACAAACAAACTTGCATCAACGTGAAAAAACTTCCCTAACATCTCAGCTTGTTCTCGCGTCACTCCCACCTCACCATTAATTACCTGAGAAACCAATTCACTCGAACCCAAAACAGGAACTAAATCACCTATTTCTAAATCCCGTGCTTCCAATAAATGTAAAATTCTCGAACGAGGGGTAGAAACATTGAGCTGATAATGCTGACTTTCAAAATCTTCAATTAGCCTTACCAATAATTCCAACAAAGCATTTTCTTCTGCTGTCAGACGAGAACGAGAAAGCAAATCTTCCACAACTGCTAAAAGCCGATCATTTTCTTCCTCAGTTTTAATAACTCGCGGTTGAGACTGAGAAAGTAATTTGCTGTAAACTTCTGAATCAAAAGTAAGGGTCATTTTTCCAGTAGTCTTTGTCATATTCTGCATGAGTTAAGACATATTTAATATAGATGACCTGGTTCTCATAATTAATACTAGCAATTAAACGGTATTTATTGCCTTTAATATTGAAAACTGTCAAATTACCAACAGATTCAGCCTTGGGATAAACAGACTGTACTTCTACTAAATTACCCCAATTAGCTTTACTAACAGTAAAATACCAGTCATCAAGAGGTTCACAACAGTCTGCGTGTTCTTGACAATATTCTCTAAGCTTTTTTCGGCTGATAACGTGCATTAAACTTTAATTTAAACTTGAGCAGCCAATAATTTTATACAGTTATTACAACAATATCACATTCTCAAAATTAGATGGTTTGTTGTGCGATTCTTAAGTCGGGCTAGTTCCCTCCGGGACGCTTTGCGTAGCTTGCTTCCCGTAGGGTACGAGATCGCTACCAATGTACCAGTTGTGTAAGTCCTGTACCTATAACCAAAAATTATATATATATAAATATCACAATACAAATTTATTATGTTTACGGTTGCATAGCCATAACCACACCTTGATATATTCACAGAAGTATTTATATAAACAAAGTAAAAAATATAACACTGAAATTTAAAAATTTCTTTTATAAAAAATCAGCCTAGCCGTGCTAAAGTTTTAATCTCGTTATATTCCTTAGCTGCTTCAGCTTATGCATCTGCATTCTTTACATCAACAACACCTTGAAGAATTAGTCAAGAGTAGTGGTATAAACTTAGACTTAATTCGTTTAAATTTCAAATCGCTTCAAGGCATAAATGCTTATGAATATTTGCTGATTTCTGACAAACTCCCTCGCACCAATACAGGGATGATTAAAAATGCTTGGTTACAGCGGTATACTCATATTACAGAAGGTGGTTGGTGGTGTTCTGGACTAGACCCTCTCAATAATTGGCATAAGATGGAATGGGGATGTTTTAAACCCAACCAACCGCGACAAAATCAAAAAGGTAAATCCATCAAATATGAACATCCTCCCAGCACCCCCACACGCATATTTTGTTTACGCATATCCTTACAAATTTGGCAACAAGTTGGCCAACGTTACAACTTAAATTTACCGGAAAATATTACTATTAATCATGATGGTGAAGCGGAAGGTTTTTGGTCATGGGTAATTAAAAATAAAATAGCCATTGTCATTTGTGAAGGTGTGAAAAAAGCCGCAGCCCTTTTAAGCCAAGGATATGTTGCTATTGCTATTCCTGGTATTAATAGCGGTTATCGAGTTATTAAAGATGAATTTGGTAAAGTTACCCGGCGGCAATTAATACCTGATTTAGCAGTATTTACAAACATAAAACGCAACTTTTATATTTGTTTTGATTTTGAAACTCAAGCTAAAAAAATTGCGGCTGTAAATAATGCTATTTCCCAATTGGGTTGTTTATTTCAACAACAAAATTGTCCTGTTAAAGTTGTCGAACTTCCAGGCAAAGAAAAAGGAGTTGATGAATTTATCATTACTAAAGGTGCAATATCCTTTGATAAAATTTACCGTCAAAGTGTAGATTTAGATATTTATATTGCCCAAACCAAACCCCATACAGAGTTAACAATTCCCGCTGCACTTACTGTTAACCGTCCTTATTTGGGAAAAATTGCCTTTCCTACCTCTGGTTTAGTAGGAGTAAAATCAGCCAAGGGTACAGGTAAAACCACAGCATTAAAAAGCATTGTTCAACGAGCAAAAAATCATAATCAACCAGTTTTATTAATTACCCATAGAATCATCTTGGGACGGTTTTTATGTGATAAAATCGGGATTAAATGGGGTTTTGAGCATGAATCATGGCGGATAGAAGCTGATGAAGTAGCTGTTAAATGTCCGTTACCAATTACGCCATCTTTGGGATTATGTGTAGATTCAATTTGGAAATTAAAACCCGAAGATTGGCACGGTGCAATATTAATTTTAGATGAGGTTGAGCAGTCTTTATGGCATTTACTCAATAGTAATACCTGTAAACAAAAACGAGTTAAAATTCTTCGTATTTTCCAACAACTAATTTCTACAGTTCTCACAACAGGAGGTTTGATAATTGCCCAAGATGCCGATTTATCAGATGTATCTTTAGAATATTTACAGACCTTAGCCGGAATTAAATTAAATCCTTGGGTAGTTGTCAATGAATGGAAACCGGAAAAAGGTTGGGATACAACTTTTTATGATTCACCCAATCCCACACCCCTAATTCATCAATTAGAATTAGATTTAATTGCTGGACGTAAATGCTATGTTACTACCGATAGTCGTTCTGGCCGCTACAGTTGTGAAACTATTGAACGTTATTTAAAAGAACGTTTACAGAAACTCAGAAGAGAATTTCCTGAAACTTTAGTAGTTAGTAGTCATACTACTAATACACCTGGTCATGCAGCCGTTGATTTGATAGCTGCTATTAATCAAAAAATCACTGATTATGATACTGTTTTTGTTACCCCTAGTTTGGGAACAGGAATTAGTATTGATGTTCAACATTTTGACCGAGTTTATGGCATTTTTCAAGGGGTAATTCCTGACTCAGAAGCCCGTCAAGCTTTAGCAAGAGTTAGGGATAATGTTCCCCGTATTGTTTGGTGTGCTAAACGCGGTATTGGCTTAATTGGTAGTGGCAGTACAAATTATCGGTTACTGTCTAATTGGTATCAAGAAAATCAAAAAGAAAACTTAGCTTTATTAAGTCCATTACATAAAATAGATGTAGATTTACCTCTAGTTTATGATCCTATTCATTTACGCACTTGGGCAAAATTATCTGCTAGGGTAAATGCTTCTATTCGTCTTTATCGGCAATCAATGCAAGATGGATTAATAACTGATGGTCATCAAATTCAAATGCGAAGTAATGAAGTCCAAAATAACATTCTTCGTGATTTGCGTTTAGCCTTTTTTGCCACTGAACCTAGTGATGTAGAAAATCGCAAACGGTTAATTGTAGAAATTGTTAAAGTGCAAAAAGATTGGGTCCAAAGTCTTCAAAAAGCCAAGGAAATTAAACGCAAAATCAAAGAAATTAAGCAGCAAAATCAATCAGCAGCAGCAAATTCTGTAGCTAATGCTAAAGATATTGACTATGTGGAATATGAACAGCTATTAACTAAACATTCTCTTAGCAATGGAGAACGTCATCAAGTTGATAAATATATTCTCAGACAAAGGTATGGAATTGTAGTTACTCCCCAGCTCAAATTACAGGATGAAAAAGGTTATTATGGACAATTATTAATTCATTATTATCTGACTCATGAAAGTGAATATTTTCATGTAAAAGATCAGCAAGAATGGAGTCAGCAGTTATTGTGGGGTGAAGGTAAAGTTTTTCTCCCAGATTTAAGAACTTATACGTTGAAAGTGGAAGCTATGCGGGCTTTAGGAATAATGCAATTTCTGGAAACAGAAAGAGTATTTAGTGAAAATGACGCTGATTTAATTTGGCTAAAAAATGTAGCTGGACAAAGTAGTAGACATATTAAACGCGCTTTAGGTATTGATTTAGTTAGAGGTAAAGAATCTGTTGCGGGAATTAAGTTATTAAGCCGACTTTTAGGTTTGTTAGGTTTGAAATTACAGCAAGTCAATGATGGTTATAAAATTGATTTAGACACTCTAAATGATGGTAGAGATAAAATATTTGCAGTTTGGCAACACCGTGATGATTTGATGTTAACTACTTTACATAATATGGAATGTGAAATTGTAGATTTATCTAAAAAGTCTCAACAGGAAGCTGTACTGATAAGTTAAACAACAAAAAAACAGATCCCCGACTTCTCAAAGAAATCAGGGATCTATCTGATCTATCTGTGGTAAAATCTATTTTGTGTGCTTACAAGTTACAAAATGAATAAAAATATTGATTTTGATGTTGTTAATGCTTTACACCAACAGGGTTTAGATCATTATCATGATGGTAATTATCAACAAGCACTGGCTAATTTTGATGCGGCTTTAGAATTATATGCTAATTTTTCGATGGCTTATATTAATCGAGGTAATATTTTTCATATTTTAGGTAATTATCAAAAAGCTATTGCTGATTATAATCAATGTATAAAAATCAATCCTAATTTTCCTGAAGCTTACCATAATCGGGGTAACAGTTATTATGCTTTGCAAGAATATCAAAGTGCAATTTCTAATTATAATCGTTCTCTAGAAATTAATCCTAAATTTGGTGCAGCTTACTACAATCGGGGTTTAGTTTATGCCCGTATTCAAGATTATTATCAAGCAATTGCTGATTTTAATCAAGCATTAAAAATAGTTCCTGATGATATTCAAGCATACTATGAACGGGGTTTAGTCCATAGTAATTTGGGAGATTATGAAAATGCCATTAAAGATTACAACCAAGCATTACAAATTAATCCTACATTAGTTTCAGTATATGGTTTTCGAGCAAATGCACATCACCACCTGGGAAATTATGAAAATGCGATTATTGATTATAATCAAGCATTACAAATTGATCCTCATTTAGCAACAGCTTACTATGGAAGGGGCATGGTACGAGAAGCTATACAGGATCTTGTTGGTGCAGTTGCAGATTATACTCAAGCTATAGAAGTATCTCCAGAATTTGCCTCAGCTTACTGTAAGCGAGGAGATGCTTACAAGTTGTTAGGTAATATACAAACAGCTATTCAAGACTATAACCAAGCATTAAAGATAGATTCTGATTCTTTAGCAGCATATTATCATCGAGGAAGTAGTCGTTATATAGCTAAAGATTTTACAGGAGCAATTAGTGATTTTACTGAAGCTTTACGATTAGATTCCCAGTCTGCTGTATTTTATAGCGATCGCGCTAATGCTCGTTATGCCCTAAAAGAGTATCAAAAAGCTATATCAGATTATACTCAAGCCATCAGCATTAACCCTAATTTAGCTGAAGACTGGTTTAATCGCGGTCGTAGTCACTTTCTGGTAGGAGAATTAAATACCGCATTAGCAGATTTAAACCAATCTATTCACTTGCAACCACGCTATCCTTTAGCTTATTTAGTCAGAGCAGACATACATAGACATTTGGGGAATCAGCTAGACGCAATCGCCGATTTCCGTAAATCTGCTGATCTCTATTCTCAGTCAGGAAACACGCGATATTACCAGGAGATTACCAATCTGATTGCCAAAATGTCTCAGACTTGAATAGGGAACAGGGAACAGGGGAGAAACTTCTTTCTTCTTTCTTCCTCCTGACTCCTGACTCCTGACTCCTCAGTTAATTTCTCGATAGCGTTTTTGAAGATCCTGAATTGTGAATAAAGCCTCAAATTGTAACCCAGCCGACTCATATAACGCCCCACCACCTTGCAATCTATCTATTAGGGAAATTACCCTGTCTACCGTATAACCAGCCGCCTGTAACCGCTCCACAGCCTTGAGTGCAGATTGTCCAGTCGTTACCACATCTTCCAAAACTACGACTTTTGCACCCTGGGGTAAACTGGGACCTTCAATGTAAGCCATTGTCCCGTGTCCCTTGGCTTCCTTGCGAATAATTAAAGCTGGTATCAGTCTATTTTCATACACAGAAACCACACTAACTGCGGAGACAATCGGATCAGCACCTAAAGTTAAACCAGCTACAGCTTGAGTATCTTCAGGCAACATTGGTAACAATAACCTCGCCATAGCCAAAGCACCTTGAGGATGGAGTGTGACTTGTTTACCATTAATATAGTAAGAACTACGTTGTCCAGAGGAAAGAACAAAATCACCTTCTTGATACGCAAGCTGGCAAAATAAATCTAGTAGCTTTTGACGGAGAGTAGTTAAATCAGTGGTAACTGCCCAAATATCTGTGTTGCTAGAGGTTTGAGTGGAATAAGACATTACAAACAATTAAAAGTTGTGTTAAACCAAAACTGAAACTCAATAGAGTTCTCTTCCTTAAGCATAAATTAAGATTCACCCAAAACGTAGTAAGAATTAAATTAATTTAATTCTGTTTGCAGAAATCAGCCTGGTATTCGCACGGAGAGTGTCAATCTCCCTCTTCGCTGATGACTACCTTACCTCGAAAGACAAAGTAATTGTAGATGTTGTAAAACAACATAATCGGAATCAAAAACCCAATGAAAGTAATCATAAAAACCATTGAAGTAGCAGAAGATGCTGCTTGATAAATAGTAATAGTGGGGGGAATAATGTAGGGAAAGGCAATAAATCCTAAACCAATAAATGTCAGCAGAAATATTAATGCTGTGTAAACAAATGAGGCAACTTCCTCTTTCCGGTTTAGGCTTTCTAACAGCAACCAAATCAACAGCATACCCAACAAAGGAATTAGGGCAAAGATATAAACTTCTGGTTGATGAAATAGTTTAAGTCTAGCATTTTCATAGACAATTGGCGTAGTAATGGTAATTAAAATTGCGCCAATAAAAGTTGTCCAAGCTGCTAATTTTGCTGTACGAAAATGAGTTTCTTGTAATGTCCCTTCAGTTTTCAAGATCAGGTAAGTTGAACCAATCAATACATAACCTTGGACAAGGGTTAATGCTGTTAGTAATGATTGCCAACTTAACCAATCCCACATTCCTCCGGTAAAATGTCCGGCTGCATCAACTTTGATTCCTGCTAATACACCACCTAACGCAAATCCTTGAAATAAAGAAGCAATAAAACTGCCGATTCCAAAGGCAAGATTCCAAAAACTTTTATTATCAGAATGTTCCCGAAATTCAAAGGCAACAGCCCGCAAAATTAACCCCACAACCATTACCATCAAAGGTAAATAAAGGGCATTGAGAATTGTTCCATAAGCTAAGGGGAAAGCCCCAAATAATGCCCCTGCCATTAAAACTAACCAAGTTTCGTTAGCATCCCAAACGTTACCTAAACTGGTCATTAATAAGCTACGACGTTGTTCAGATGAGGAAGTTAAGGAGAGAATACCAACGCCTAAATCAAAGCCATCTAAAAGCACATACAGGAACAGAAATAGCCCTAGAATGAAAAACCAAACTTGTGGTAAAAAGCGCAATAAAGCTTCCATATAATTTCTGGCTATTGTGGTGTTTCTAGAGGACGACTATCAGGAATATGACTCACCGATTCCGTAGCAATTACTGTTTTTATTTGACTTCCTGGTATTGGTAAAGTTAAATCTGGGCCTTTGCGAATAATGCGGCTACCAAAAAACATCGCACAAACAAACAAAACACTGTAGAGAATAGTAATAACTGTCAAAGAAAATAATACTTCACCCGGTGGTAAATGAGAAGCTGCATCAGTAGTGCGAATTTGCCCGTATACCGTCCAAGGTTGTCTTCCCACACAGCGCACAATCCAGCCTGCTTCAATCGCAATATAGCCCAAAGGTGCAGCTAAAATCCAAGCCCGTAATAACCATTTTTGTTGAGTTAAGTTATTTGGACTCAGTTTACCTCTGAGCCATTGTAGGATACTCCACAGCATTAATCCTACTAAGAAAAAGCCGATTCCTGCCATGATTCGGAAGGAATAAAAAATCAAGGGAATCATTGGTGGACGGTCTTCTGGTTTCCATTCTTTCAGTCCTAATACTGGTTCAGAAAGTTTGGGTTTGAGATCTAAAATGTAACTTAAACCATTAGGAATAGAAATTTCCCAATCATTTTTTTCCGCTTTTCTATTAGGTATTGCTAATATATTCCACTTGGCAGATTCACCAGCGGGTACTGTTTCCCATTGGGCTTCAATTGCGGCTAATTTAGTTGGTTGATAGTGATAAACTTGATCACCACTAGCGTGACCAATGTAGACTTGTAAAGGAGCAATAAAAATAGATATTGCTAAAACTATTTTCAATGATTTGCTGAAAAATTCTGAATGGCGATTATTGAGAATATACCAAGCACTAATGCCACCAATGACAAATAAAGAAGTCTCCAATGTTGCCAAGAACATATGGAGAACACTATTTACCATGAAGGGATTTAAAATTGCTTGGAAATAGTCATCAACAATAAATTTACCATTCACCATTTGTCCACCACTAGGAGTTTGAAACCATGAATTAGCAACCAAAATCCAGAATGTGGAAAGATTCGCCCCAAAAGCCACGAGAATAGTCGCTAAATAGTGAATTGCAGGAGGAACTCGCTCCCAACCAAACATCATAATTCCTAAAAAAGAAGCCTCTAGCATAAATGCCATTGAGCCTTCAAATCCGAGAATACTACCTAAGAAATCTCCCACTGCTTCTGATAATGGGGCCCAGTTAGTCCCAAACTGAAAACCCATTGGTAAACCTGATGCAACACCGATGCCAAAGTTTAGTAAATACAGTTTTGACCAAAAACGAGCATGATGATAATAGGTAGGATTTTTGGTTTTTAACCAGAGTCCTTCCACGACAATTAAGTAAATAGACATACCTGTAGTCAGAACAGGCCAAATCATGTGAAAAATTGCTGTAAATGCAAATTGCAAGCGTGATAAAGCTAGGGTATTAGATAAAATTTCCATACTCTTTAAGGGAGTTACGCAAAAGGGCTAAATACCTATTCAGGATACACATTAATATTTGTTTACATTATATTACTTCCAAAAGTTTTAAGCTTTGAAATGTTTGACAATCGGTCGTTTAAGGTTTGACAATCGGTCGTTTTATACTTGTTCTATGCAAAGGTATTAACTGCAAAGATACCCATATCAAAACCAACCTAGAATATAACCGTACAGAATAAATCTTTTGAGATAATTTTGATATTTTTGTAAAAATATGAGATTATATTGATAATTACTCTCAATACAACTGAGAATTTTTCTAAATAATGCTAAAAAATCATCTTGGCTTGTTACAGCCTGGTCAAATTGCCACAATTACTCAACTGCACAGTGAATCTGGATTACAACAGCGCCTTCTAGCAATGGGTTTCCGCACCGGTAGGCAAATTGTGATGTTGCGTCGGGGATGGCTTTCTGGTCCACTCCATGTCCGCATTGGCACAACAGAAGTGATGCTACGTTGCCGGGAAGCTAGAGAAATAGAAGTTACAAATGTGAGTAAGGGAATATGACTATCAAACAGATTGCGGTTTTGGGAATGCCAAATACTGGCAAATCTACCTTTTTTAACCGTTTTACAGGCGCTAATGCTAGTATCGGCAACTGGCCGGGGATGACAGTAGATTTGATGATGGCAAAAATCAAGGTTGGTGAGGAAGAAGCCGAGGTAGTAGATTTGCCGGGAATTTATGATTTACGGGGTTTTTCGGAAGATGAAGCTGTAGTCCGGAGATTTCTGGAAAGTACACCAGTTCACTTAGTAATAATTATTCTTAATGCAACTCAACTTGACCGCCAAATTAGTCTAGCTTTACAGATCAAACATTTACATCTTCCCGCAGTATTATTACTAAATATGGCAGATGAAGCCCCAAAATTTGGGGTAAAAATTGAGCCTAATAGAATAGCCAAGCATTTGGGAATACCAGTGCTGCCCATTAGTGCTAAGTATGGTGATGGTTATGATCAAGCAGTAAAAGCGATCGCACAAACTCTCCAGCAACAGCAAGAAGCAGTCACAGCAGGTTCTTTAGCACAGTGTTCTGCGTGCGATAGCAAAATTGCCTCAGAAATGAGCAGCTTATTGGAGGATGCAGTGTATACTCCGGAACAAGTTGAGGAAAACCTGACAACACGCTTAGATAGAATTCTGTTACATCCAGTCTTTGGCTTACCGTTGTTTTTTGCCGCCATGTTTTTGATGTTCCAGATAGTATATGCCCTGGGAACACCTGTGCAAAAGTTTATGGGAGATACCCTGGACTGGTTTAAGGGAGTAGCACTAGAACCAGTATTAGGCGGTTTACCAGCATTTTTGAAAGGTTTCTTAATTGACGGTCTTTATACTGGTATGGGAACAGTTGCGGCTTTTATCCCCGTAATTCTCTTATTTTTCTTCTGCATGGCCATTGTAGAAGATAGTGGTTACTTGTCGCGTTCAGCATTTTTGATGGATGCTTTTATGGAACGATTGGGGTTAGATGGTCGTTCCTTTGTCATGTCGCTAATGGGTTTTGGCTGTAATGTCCCCGCAATTATGGGGACAAGAGTGATGCGTTCCCCTGGGTTGCGAATGCTTTCCATGCTTGTTATTCCCTTTTCTTTGTGTTCAGCGCGACTGAATGTATTTATTTTCATGACTACAGCTTTATTTTCTCCTCACATTGCACCTGTAGTTTTATTTAGTTTGTATTTATTTAGTTTTGTCGCAGCTATCTTGACGGCATTTTTGTTTAGAGGCAGATATCCGAATAAAGAACCATTGGTATTAGAATTACCACCTTATCGCTTTCCCACCATCAAGCAAATGTGGTTACGTGCTTGGGGAGAAATTAGGCATTTTTTAAAGTGGTCAAATCGGTTTATTATCTTTGGTGTGGTGGCTATTTGGTTATTAAATAATTTGCCTTTTGGTGTCCCAATTGCCAGTTCCCAAACATTATCAGGAATGATTGGTCAAGCCACACAACCATTATTAGCACCAATTGGAATTAATGCTCAATTGGCTGTAGCTCTGATTTTCGGCTTTATTGCTAAAGAAATTGTTTTAGGTGGTTTAGCGGTAATTTACGGTAAAGCTGAGGGTGCAGATTTAATGGGGACTATTGCCCATCAAATAGACTGGGTACAGGCTTATAGTTTCATGTTATTTACTCTTCTTTATGTCCCTTGTTTGTCAACTGTTGCTGTTTTGAAAAGTGAATCTAAAAGTTGGAAATTTGCAGTTATATCTGTAGTTTGGTCTGTTGGTTTAGCTTGGGTAACAAGTTTTATTTTCTATCAAAGTGCGAGGGTTTTAGGATTTTAATTTTTCACAGCAATTTTTATCTGCTTAGACCATTCCACGAATGGCTCAGATTTCCGGGAGTTAACCCAGTGTAAACTAGCTTCAAACTATACTGGCTTGGTGATGATTGGTGGTGGTGTGCCGAAAAACTTTGCTCAGGATACGGTGGTAGCTGCGGAAATGCTGGGTTTTGATACAATTATGCACAAGTATACAATTCAAGTTACCGTTGCTGATGAACGAGATGGGGCTTTATCTGGTTCTACTCTCAAAGAAGCGCATTTTTGGGGCAAGGTGGATAAAGCTGCTGAACAAATGGTATTTGCAGAAGCAACTGTGGCTTTACCATTGATTGCGGGCTATGCCTATCATAAGGGTAATTGGCGCGATCGCCAACCACATCATTTAGCTGATTTATTTACCAAATCTCAATCTAAGGTACTTGCAGTATAGGTTTCCTCAACGGCTTTGCTGACAAATTTTTTCCTTTCAGCCCTAACTGAACTTGATTATACGGTATACCCAACAGACTTTGTACGGTATCCCGTATTTTTTATTTATGTCAAGCCCTTGCAAAAAATGTTTACAAAATGTTATATTTATTTACATAAGAAAACAAAAAAGAAAAAAACATGACAGCTAAAGGCTTTACCACCAACGAACTCGGTCAACTCAACAGCTTTGCGATTGAACCCAAAGTATATGTAGACGAAACCCCAAGAGTAGGTTTTACAGAATACGCAGAAAAGCTCAACGGACGTTTAGCAATGATTGGTTTTGTCTCACTCATAGCTGTGGAAGTAATCACAGGAAATGGCTTTATTGGATGGTTGACAAACCTGTAAATCAGTTTTTGAATCAACAAATAAAACATTAATTAAATTAGGAAAATATTAAATAATCTCACATGGAGTCTTGTTTTTTTAAACTAAGACTTTTTTCAATTTTAAAATTTACCAATTTGTAGAAATTAACAAGATAAAAAATGAATGGGAGATATAAATCCCCCATTACCCCAGTAAATTATTTTGTCTTTTTCTTAAACAAGGTAACTAGTATTTGGTACAATGGGAAATATTGCATACTCATACCAAGCTGTCCAGATAAAACTCCGAATCCAGCGTTGACGTTTTTCCAAACTTAATTCATACTCAAATGCACCAGAAGATTCATCAATGGAAGATAAATGAGAGTTACAACCACAGCCATGTTGATAGGTAAAACCGTATTTTGAGGCGATACTTTGTACCTTCATTTGCATCGCAAATACCTTACCTGCGTGGAGGATAGCATCCCAAGAACGTTTATGTTCTATATCCCGTTGATCAAATCTTAAAGCCCGTTCTTCAAACACATGATCTCGATAAATTGGAGCTAAATGTACATGATAGAAACTTGCTGGTAAATCATATCCAAATTCATCAAAAAGTTCTAAACCAATGCGAGCTACTTTTACTTCGTTATTGTATTCAGAACCTTTTGATTCAAAATTACGTACAACTTCTGTAAAGTTTGGATAGTTATGAACCATAAAGTCATGTCCATAAAATTCCAGAGTTTCCTGTGCCATTTGTCCAAATAGCTGGGAAAATGACGGTATTAAATGAGATAAATGGGGGCGTTCATTAAACAAATCAACATCACCATATTGCAGTTTATATTGAAATAACTGCGCCATTTCCACATAAATTTGTGGATTACGGAATCTGACGTTTGCTCTACCCTTAGCAATATCTTGCCACACAGAAGGTAATTGAGAAACAGTAACGGCATTTTCACCAACAATGACTGCAACGTTAGAGACTTCTTGAAGCTGCATATCCAATTTCCGCAAAGAGATTAATTAATTAGTTAGTTTACTGTAAAGAAACCCTTTTTTATCTTTTCAACATAAATAAAAATGTTTGACAGAATGTCTTTTGACATTACGCAAAAAATATCCATTACAGATTTAGTCATGTTTACTCCACAGATATCTTTTAATATCCGTTCTCGGCATAGTTCTATAATTATTTCGATAGAAAAATCTGAGCAAGTGCTAAAAATTGGCAACTTTTTTATTTCTGCTTCATTAAGCCTGTGAGCAAAATAATAAACAGAATTATCTCCTCCTGTCTATTGACAAGAGACACAAAGTCTAGTAACGTTATGTCTTATTCGGTTTTAATGGTAAATAACCATTAAACGCAAGGGGGAAAGTCCGGTGTAAGTCTGGCGCTGTCCCGCAACTGTAATGAGACTTATATCTCTAAGTCAGAATGCCCGCCGAAAGTAAAAAAACTCATATCCATCTGCGTGGTACAGATGATTAAGATCATGAATATTTCCATCAAAATTAATCAGTTCAGCTCCAGAGAAACTCTACAAATTGTGTACTGCTCTGAGATTATTAACAGTAAATTTAATTTTTTGCAACCTTGCACGGAAGAAAATGGGAAGCTTCTATGAGTGAGACTAATTGCTATCTTCGTTAGATATCTGCTGACAAGAATCGAAAAGATGATAGTAAGTGTATTTTATCCGCTTTTGGATGCGGTTAATTATTCTTTTTTATACATTTTGCAGTAGTCCTACGGTAAAAAATTTCATGTCTGCGTTTCTGACTTATTCCTACACATTTCTAAATCAATGGTCAATCAAAAACATAATCTATTTGTCTGCACGACCTGTGGTAGTAAGTGGCAAGACGGTAAGCGGGTTGGTGAAAGTAAAGGTGAACAACTACTGCAACAGCTTCAACAACTTGCACAAGATAGCGAATTGCACAATCAATTTTGCATTGAGGGGGTTGAATGTATGAGTGCTTGCAGTCATTCCTGTGTGATTGCTTTTGCAGCAGAAGGAAAATCTACCTATCTCTTTGGTGATTTACCCGTAGACAGTAGTGCATCTGCGGTACTAGAATGTGCAAGCAAATATTATACTAAAGATGATGGGCTATTGCCTTGGTCAGAACGTCCAGAACCTTTGAAAAAAGGTATTTTAGCAAAGATTCCCGCACTAAATGTGTAGACGAAATTAAACAACAACTGTTGCTAATTAATAACTGAATTTATCAAAATTAAAGTTTTATAGGAACAAGAAAATGCGCCCGGAAAATAGTATTTGGCAAGGAAATTTTGGCTACTGGCAAAATAGTTTCATTCATAGGAATCTAATGGTAATAGGTTACACCGCATGGAAGGGATTTATGTCATTCGGAAGGGGAGTTGTCATTTGTAATATAGATTCTCAATCTAGTCATTCTACAATTACAAGCCTGGATAAAGTTCCCTTTAGACTGCAATTTATTCCTGCTAATTTGATTGGGTTTGATTTAAGTTGGCAATTAATTGATGAATCAATGATTTCATCCATTTCTCCAGCAGTATCAACATATAATCCTCACCAAGATATTATTTTGATCTTAAAAGCTCATCCTCAAATTGAGGTCAATTTCTTGCACAATTTAAAGATTACTCCACCAGATTGCTACGAACAACTTTGTAATCGTTGGGAAGAATTTCAACCCAGTTTAATGCCTTAAAAGTGACTTTTTTCTTACCCGGACAATTTTTGAGTGCGAACTTGTTTTATGCAATCTAAATTTGGGAATTATCAAAAGAAAGTTAACCAGAATAACTTGCTGAAAAAAATTCCTAAATCAATCAATCCTGATTTCATTTACTTGTTTAGAAAGTATCTGTAAGTAATTTCAATCCTCTCCTCACAAAACTACATGAAACTACGTTCATTACTCCTATTTAGTATCACAACTACTCTTTTATTGTCTTTACCAGTTAAGGCAAATACCGATAATAACCAAGTTAACAACCCAACTAGCTGGAGTCCAAATAAATCAAATGTACAATTACCAGAAATTAAATTTACTCCCCCTGATTCTGTCAGCAATATCAGTCCAACAGATACTCGTAACTTCACTGGTATATTGCCTTTAGGAAGAGAAATTTCAGAACTACAAACTCCCATTAAAACATTAATGGCTCGCTACAAATTTCTCTCTCCTGGAATTTTCTTTATGGACTTGGAAACAGGGGATTATTTAAGCATTAATGGAGATAAATCTTTTGCGGCTGCTAGTACAATTAAATATCCGATTTTGATTGCTTTGTTTCAGCAAGTAGATGCTGGAGAAATTCAATTAGATGAAACTTTAGTAATGGGCAGGAAACATATAGTTGGTGGCTCTGGAAATATGCAGTATGGGCGGGTAGGAAGTAAGTTTAGTCTCTTAGAAACTGCAACTAGAATGATGACCATTAGTGATAATACCGCAACAAATATGATCATAGATCGTTTAGGCGGGATTACTCAATTAAATCAAAAATTTCGCAGTTGGGGATTGGAAAATACAGTCATGCGAAACAGACTGGGAGATTTTAAAGGAACTAATAAAACCAGCGCTAAAGATTTGGTAAAACTATCAGCTTTGATGGAAAATAATCAGTTACTTTCCAGTACAAGTGAATTGCAAGTAATAGGTATTATGAATGGTTGTCGGAATAGAAGTTTATTACCTTCTGGTTTAGGTTCTGGGGCGAAGATAGCGCACAAAACAGGAACACTTAGGTTTATATTAGGAGATGCAGGTATCATTGAAACGTCATCAGGTAAGCGTTATTTAGCAGGGATTTTCGTGCGAAGACCGAATCATGATGCTAGAGCAAAAGATTTTATTCGTCAAGTTTCTCAGGTAGTATATGGTTATTTTGACCAACCAAAACTAAGTACCCAAGGAAGCTTATAGACCAATACAGTTTTTGTTAAGGATAATTGTAGGTTGGGTAGAACGAAGACCAAACCCAACCAACCCCGAAAAATACTGGTACAAACATAAATAATCAAACTCTTGTGATACGCGCATCTTGTCCGCAATAGTGCGACTCATTCAGACACAATTCGCTGTATATGCAAACTATAGCTCAAAACTTTCTCCAGATGCTATTGCAATTTTACGCCATCTTTGCGAGAATGATTATAGTTCTCATTTAGGTGTAGTGCTTTTTCTTCTCGTTTTTATTGTCGTAGTCTCTTTTTAAAGAGACTGCAACTTTCGTCATGTCCAAATTTTTAGTTATCAAGGTGTTTGGATTAAAAATGTCTACTAATTTAATTGCGAAACTGGGAATTCAAATTGTTGCGTCTAGTGTGACGTTGGGAATGTGTTGTGAAAATCACAAAGTTATAGCAGCAGAAATTCCTCGACACGAAGAACCGGTCACAGAGAAAATTACTCAAAATCCTCCAATATCTACTGAAGAAAAAGAAGCTGATATTGAAATAAATGTCATTGAAAAATTATTAAATGAACCTGTTTTTTCACCCTTTCGTCAGGAAGGAACAGTCAAAGATTCTACCCGGCCAATTTATGTAATTACGGGTGAAGAAATGGAAGCGCAGGGTGCGAGAACTGTCAGAGAAGCACTTAAATTTCTGCCTGGTATATTAGGTGATGGTACAGTAGGAACAGAAGTTAATGCTTTAAGTGGTCAATTAATTCGTGGTTCTAATACTGGTCAAGTATTAATATTACTTGATGGTAGACCAATTAATAATGCCGGAAGTGGTGGTTTCGATCTTTCGGAATTTACAACTAACAATATTCAAAGAATTGAAGTATTACCAGGAGGAGGTTCAACTCTTTACGGTTCTGATGCAATTGGGGGAGTAATTAATATTATTACCCGTCGTCCTACAAAGAAAATTACCACAGAGGCAAAAGTCAATATTGGTGCTTATGGACTTAACCAGCAAAGTATTCAAAATAGCGGTAAAAAAGGTGATGTTTCTTGGGTTGTAGGTTATAACCGCACCCAAACTAAAAATAATTATCCTTTTTCTATTCCTGAAGCTAATTTTTCAGGAATTCGAAAAAATAATGATGCACTTTATAACAATTTTAATGTCAAATTAGAAGCAGATTTAGGAAAACGAAATACTCTAAGTTTTTCGACTTTATATTTAAATAAAGAACAAGGAACACCCGGAGGAGTTAAGATTCCTTTTCCAGTCAATGGACAAGGTTTTTTTAATTCACTTACAGATAAAAATCGTAAATACACAGATCAAGTTTTAACTGATTTAACTTGGAATTCAAAATTAGGAAATGGGGATGATTCTTTATTAACAGCAAGAGTTTATGGTGATTTTTTAAATACTCGTTTTGATCCTAGTGGTTCAGTTCCATTTCAAAGTCGCTTTGAGACTAACCAAACTTCCTACGGAATTCAAACTACACACAGTTGGAATTTTGCTAAAATTCAAAGTTTAGTTTATGGCTTTGATTATCGCACTGTCAATGTTCGGAATACTTCTTTTAGCTATTCCACTAATAAAGAAACATTGAACTATGATAATGATATTAATCAAGGAGCATTATTTGCCAAATATGAAATAGCATTAATTCCTAATTTAACTGTAAATTTAGGTTTACGTCAAGATTTTAGTAGTTTGGTAAATGGTTCAGTTACATCTCCTTCTGTGGGGACAAAATTTGCTGTTTCTGACTCAAGTACTTTACGAGCAAATTACATCAAAAATTTCCGAGTTCCCACCATTGCTAACTTATTTAATGTCAATCCTAGCAATATTGGCAACCCTGAACTTAAACCTGAAAGAGGGGATAGTTATGATATTGGCATTGACCAAAAACTTGGTGATATTGGTTTAGTAAGATTAACCTTTTTCAAAAATAGTGTATCAGACACGGTTGCCTTTAAGCGACTGACACCACCAGTAAATGGTAATACAGGAACTTGGGAAAATATCGGCTTGGTGGAAACTACAGGAATTGAGGCTAGTTTGAATTTGCAACTTGCCAAAAACGTTTATACTTTCGTTAATTACACGGCCAATGATCCACGTATTTTGGAAAGTTCTAATGCGGCGGAAATTGACAAAGAACTGCGCTTTGCTGGGGCAGATAAGTTAAATTTAGGAGTTTCTTATGAAAATCCTCAAGGTTTGTATTTGGGTTTATTAATGAATTCCTTAAATGGATATCCTACTAATAATACCAATACAGAATTTTTATCTGGTTATACTACTTTTGATTTTAAGCTGCGCGTACCTTTAAATGATAAACTGGTAGTTACAGGTAGTTTGGAAAATCTTTTTAATCAGCGTTATCAGTTGTTTCCTGGTTTTCCTGACGGGGGTAGGGGGTTTCAAATTGGTTTGAGTTCTACTTTTTAATATTTTTCTCACGCAGAGCCGCAGAGTCACAGAGAGTAATACAAGAGTTTAATACAAGGAGGATGTTTTATGGCTGATTTTAATTGTTGGGTAACACCAGTAAACGAAAGAACAATTGAAGCGACTGGGAGTAATTGGCAAATTGAATATGACTTTTTTGATTGTCAAGGTGATGTGCTTGCTTGTTTAGCTTATACTTTATTTCAGGAAAATTGGCATCAAGTTGGTTTGGGACATTTGGAACAAGGTAGTGTTTTGGAGTTGGAGTTTCACGAAGCACCTAAAAAATGCGTTCTCTATGATGGATATTTAACTGTAATTACTAGAGATTGGCATTTTCATTTATGTATTGAGGAAACTTTAGGAGGACCAAATGCTGAAACTTCTATGGAAGTAAGACAGCAACGTTTGATTACTAAAGGTGCATTTTATCGCCGGCTAAATCCTGAAGGAGAACCCAGAAGTTGGGGTATTCAATTTTGGAATGGTGCTGGTGAAAAGGCTATGACGATATTTTTACCTAATCCCTATGTAGAAGATGAAAATTTACTTCCTGAAGGTAAAGGTGATTTTACTAAGTTAGCATTTTATGAAGAACTTAGAGATATTTATGTATTAGGTAAAAAGCCCATTCCTTTTACTAAAAATCCGCTCAAATGTGCCTATATTGCAGTTTGTACTTCTGGACGTTGTTATCCTTCTCGAAAGTGGCAACCTACTTTTGATGCCTTAAAAGCTGCTGTTGAAAAAGCAGAATTAGATTTGGAAGTGAGAACAAGTGGTTGTTTACAAGTTTGTAAGTTAGGACCTGTTGTTTATCATTCAACTGATAGAACTTGGTACAGTCGTGTTAAGCCGGAAGTTGCAGAAAGAATTGTTAATGAACATTTGCTTGAGGGGAATAAGGTTGTTGAATATATATATCCTTAGTTGGTGTTGTTGGTTATTTTTTCACGCAGAGGCACGGAGAGATATGAAAGATGGTTTTTAGGAAGTCTCAAGTTATTATTTTTTTATTTCAGTTGTTTTTAGTTGCTGTTTTAATTGTTTCTTGTCAAGGTTCTAAAAATAGTCCGGTTGTTAGTTCAGTTAATAATGGCTGTGTTCAAAAGTATGATTCTAGTGTTGATTATTTTCCCAATAAGGTGAAAATTACTCATGCAATAGGTTTTGCAGTTGAATATTATAAAAACTACAAGGTCGTGACAATTAAAAATCCTTGGAAAGATGCTAAAACAGGTTTTAAATATGTTTTAGTTCAATGCGGTACACCAACACCACAAGGTTTTGAGAAATCCCAAGTATTCACTACACCTGTAAGTTCTGTGATTTCTCTTTCTACAACTCATCTTCCCCATTTTTCTAAGTTGAATGTTGTTGATAAGTTAATTGGTGTTAGTGATACCAAATTAGTGACTACAGCAGATTTTATTGACAGAATTAAAGCTGGTAAGGTGGTATCTGTTGGGAATAATTCTACTGTTAATGTGGAGAAAATTTTAGAACTTAATCCTGAGTTAGTTACCACTTTTGGAACTGGAAATGAACAAACTGATAGTTTTCCTAAGTTGTTAGAAGCTGGTTTAAAAGTGGCAATAAATTCTGACTATATGGAAGGTACACCATTGGGAAGAAGTGAATGGTTAAAATTCACTTCTTTATTTTTTAATAAGGAGGAAGAATCAGAAAAAATATTTGCTGAAATTACCAAGAAGTATGAAGATATTGCGGCTATTGCTAAGGCTGTTAAAAATCGTCCAACTGTGTTCGTAGGATTGAATTTTAAGGGAACTTGGTATACACCAGGTGGGAATAGTTATGTAGCTAAATATCTCGCTGACGCAGGAGCAAATTATCTCTGGAGTGGGGATAAATCATCTGGTAGTTTACCTATATCTTTTGAAGCTGTTTTTGAACGGGCTGCTAATGCTGATTATTGGTTGAATTTTAGACAGTCTTGGAAAACTTTAAAAGATGTCATTGTCGAAGATAATCGCTATGGTGATTTTAAAGCTTTCAGAAAAGGAAATCTTTATAATAATAATGCTCGTGTGAATGCTAATGGTGGTAATGATTATTGGCAAAGTGGAATTAGTAATCCTGACGTAGTTTTATCTGATTTGATTAAAATACTTCATCCAGAAATATTACCCAATCATAACCTGTTTTATTACCAAAAAGTTATTCAATAATGTTAACCAAAAAATCTCAACTTGCAAATTCTTTATTACACCAAAAACCTGCAACTCGAATACTGGCTGTAATTTTTTCACTTTTACTAATAAGTTTACTTTTAGCATTTTTACTAGATTTAGCTTTAGGTGCAGTGGAGATTCCTCTTAATCAAGTAATCACAATTTTGCTCGGACAAGAAGCAGAAAAATCAACATGGACGAGTATTATTTTCAAGTTTCGTTTACCTAAAGCCTTAACTGCAATTTTAGCAGGTGCAGCTTTAGGGGTAAGTGGTTTACAAATGCAAACTTTATTTAAAAATCCTTTAGCTGGTCCTTTTGTATTAGGAATTAGTTCCGGTGCAAGTTTAGGAGTAGCGTTGGTTTTGCTGACAGTAACTGCAACTGCACCGACATTATTAAATGATTTGGGAATAATTGGTGATTTTAGTTTAGTCATAGCCGCAAGTTTTGGTGCAGCCTCAGTATTAGGATTAATGTTAATTGTTTCTCGTCGTGTGCAAGATACAATGACGCTATTAATTTTAGGTTTATTATTTGGATATGCCACAAGTGCAATGGTAAGTATTTTATTACAATTTAGCTCAAAAGAACAAATTCAAAGTTATATAATGTGGACTTTTGGCAGTTTTACTGGGGTAACTTGGCAACAATTAGCTATTTTAACTCCAGTTATTTGTTTAGGTTTATTAATAGCACTATTGCAATCAAAATCTCTAAATGCACTTTTATTAGGTGAATCTTATGCCCGCAGTTTGGGGTTAACAGTACAAAAAACCAGATTTATTATAATTACCAGTGCCTCAATATTAGCAGGAGCAATTACAGCTTTTTGTGGTCCAATAGCATTTTTAGGTGTAGCCATTCCTCATCTTTGTCGTAGTCTTTTTAATACTTCAGATCATCGGATCTTAATTCCTAGTGTCATCATTATGGGGGCAATTTTAGCATTATTCGCTGATTTGTTTTCCCAAGTTTTAATCAGTCAAATGGTTTTACCTTTAAATGCTATTACAGCTTTGATAGGAACTCCTGTTGTTACTTGGGTAATTCTCCAACGCAATTCAAAAAAATCTTTCCCGTCATGAGTAACCGAATTTTAACAACTCACAACCTAACTATTGGTTATCAAATATCTGGGAAAACTATTCGGAATGTTGCATCTAATATTTGTGTGTCTTTACAAGCAGGAGAATTAGTTTGTTTACTCGGACCTAATGGAGCAGGTAAGTCTACTTTATTACGAAGTCTCGCGGGAATGCAACCACCAATTGCTGGGGAAGTCAAACTTTTAGAAAATGATATTTACAAGTTACCACCACAGGAATTAGCAAAACTTTTAAGTTTGGTATTGACTGAAAAAATTGATGTGGGAATGTTATCAGCTTACGCTTTGGTGAGTATGGGAAGATATCCTTATACTGATTGGTGGGGAAAGTTAACACCTGAAGATGAAGATATAATTAATTGGGCAATAAAATCTGTAGGAGCGGTAAATTTAGCCCCACGTAATGTTAGCGAATTAAGTGACGGTGAACGACAAAAAATCATGATTGCTAGGGCTTTAGCACAGTCACCTATGGTGATGTTATTGGATGAACCTACAGCATTTTTAGATTTACCACGCCGGGTGGAAATTATGCAATTGTTGCGTCAATTAGCGCGGGATACAAATCAAGCAATTCTGCTTTCTACCCATGATTTAGATTTAGCTTTGCGTCTTGCTGATAAAATTTGGCTGTTAGGAACTAATGGTATTCTCCACGTTGGCGCACCGGAAGATTTAATATTAAGTGGTGCATTTGCTGATACTTTTAAGAGTGAAGGTGTGGAATTTGATATATTTTCTGGGGAATTTCATCTGCATACACTATACAAAGGAGAAATTAATTTAATAGGTGAAGGTATTGCAGCTATTTGGACAATTCGCGCTTTAAAAAGAGTTGGATTTACAGTTTTAGAAGGTAGTAAATCTACACAAATTACAGTAGAAGTTATTTCTAAATCTAAACAAGTTTGTTGGAAAGTTACTTCATATAAAGATGTGTCTATACATTATTCTTTATATGAAGTGATTAAAACTTTGGATCTTTCACGCGATTACAAACATCATCAGATCAATAATGAATGGGAGATATAAATCCCCCATTACCCCAGTAAATTATTTTGTCTTTTTATCTTTTCAACATAATAATAAATGTTTGACAGACTGTCTTTTGACATTTAACTTACAAGTAGGTTGGGTTGACGCAAGGAAACCCAACATTGTCGGAATTTTGTTGGGTTGTACTTTCAACATTGTCGGAATTTTGTTGGGTTGTACTTTCAACATTGTCGGAATTTTGTTGAGTTGTACTTTCAACATTGTCGGAATTTTGTTGAGTTGTACTTTCAACATTGTCGGAATTTTGTTGGGTTGTACTTTCAACATTGTCGGAATTTTGTTGGGTTGCGCTGTCGCTTAACCCAACCTACAATATATTCACAAAAATATATGACGGTTAAATCTATTTTCAACCATCTTTTAATATTCGTTGTCGGACTCGTTCTATAATTATTCCCTCTTCAGGAGATAACCCATTAACTAACATTTCATATATTAATGGTACACCCAACTCTAATTCTTCTAAAAGTAGACTTTGGCTAAATACATCTTCTGGTGTTCCTTCTAGCATCAATCGTCCTTTATCCATGACAAAAACCCAATCTGCCCAACGATAGACTAAATCTAAATCATGAGTTGCCATTAATAAAGTATTTCCATCTTCATGAATTTTTTTCAGAGTTTTCATCAAGTTTCGAGTATGCTTAATATCTAAATATGCAGTGGGTTCATCTAATACTAAAAGTTGTGGTTGTAGTACCATTACATCAGCTATAGAAACTCGTTTTTTTTGTCCTAAACTTAAATGATGTACTGGCTTTTCTGCTAAATCAGTTAACCCAAACTCAATTAAAGCTTGTTCGACTCGATTCTTAATTTCTGTTTCCGGTAAACCTAAATTACACAAACCATAAGAAATATCTTCTTCAACCGTAGAAGCTACTAATTGTTGTTCTGGATCTTGAAATACTAAACCAACTTTTTGGCGAATTTTACTGAGATGTTGACGATTATAAATTAACGGTTTACCACACCATTTGACAATACCAGAATTTGGTTTATAAAGTCCATTAGCTAATAAGAAAAGTGTGGTTTTTCCACAACCATTTTGACCAATTAAGGCACACTTTTTACCGGAAGAAATCCTCATGGTTAAACCATTTAAGGCTGATTTTTCTGAACCTGGATACGTGTAATGTACTTGCTCAAATTCGAGTAAATATTCCTGCATTTTGGCAAATTTCTAATCCTATTAATAATACACAGCCACAAATTGCTTCAATGGTATATCGTGGAGATGGACGATAACGTTGGGGATGCCAAAATCGCAATTCACCACTAAAACCCCTTGCTTGCAGTCCTAGGGAAAATTGACTATATTGTTGTAGAGTTCGCTGTAATAATTGTCCAATTAATAATGCTAAACTTTTCATGCTAGTTTGCCAATTAGAATAGCCACCGCGAGAATTTTGTGCTGTCAATAATTCATTAGCTGTTTTGAGCAAAATGAAAATAAACCGATACATTAGTAATAGCAAATCAGTTAAAAGTGCTGGAAATCTCAACTGACGGAGAGTTTGCAAAATTTCTGTGAACGGGACAGTTAACATGAGAAAATATAAACAAGAAACAGAGGCTAATGATCTGGTTAAAATTTCCCATGCTTGAATAATGCCACTACGACTGATATAAATATAGAAATGTCCAAAATTTAGCCCATACCATGAGTCTAATTGGACAATTTGCAAATTAGCAATTGCAACTCCATTTACCATTAGTGCTGGTAAACTTGTTAAACAAAAAACTATGGTAAACATTAACAATCGCCAATAAACACCAACCGGAATTTTTGCATAAATTACTGTCCAAATGCTCATCCAAATTACTATCAAGATTTGGACTAAAGGATGAGCGCAAAGAGAAATAATCAGAGTCGTCAATGCAAAAATAAGTTTATGTTCTGGTGGTAATCTTCGCAGTTGATTAGTGTAAGCTAGGGTATCTAATTGTAGGGTCATTCTTCACGTTTTGGCTGTTGAGAACGTCCTTTATAAATACCTATTGCATAACCAACTACTCCCGCACCTAACGCCGCTTGAGAGGCAAATAATAAACTGGCTATTTCTCCACTGGCTGGCTCAAATGGCGATTTAAACCAAGGTTTATATTCCGGTTGTATTTCTGTAATAGCGGCTTTGGCTTTGTCGTCAGAACCAGCAAATTTACCACCCCGCACAAATATTAAAGGTGCAACTGCTAAAGCTAAAACGCCTAATATTAAAAACCAGTTATTTAAACTTTTTTTAGATTGGTTCATGACTTTGATTTTTTCCCTTAATTAATTGCAGAAGTTCCAATTCTTGAGGATTATAAGATTGTAACCAGTTCCAAACCAAGACAGTTAATAATCCTTCACTAATTGCTAAGGGTACTTGAGTAATAGCAAAAATTCCCGCGAACTTGGCAAATGAAGCGATAAATCCACCCACAGGTGCAGGAAAAGCCAAGGCAAGTTGGATAGAAGTAATAATGTAGGTGAGTAAATCTGCCAAAGCTGCGGCTAAAAATATGGCGATTTTTTGTTTACCACTCAGGCGCATTGTGAAATTATAGATCCAATAAGCTGCGAATGGGCCAGCGATCGCCATCGAAAAAGCATTTGCACCCAAGGTAGTTAATCCACCATGTGCCAGTAACAAAGCCTGAAATAACAAGACTAAGCTACCCAAAACTGTCATGGTCAGGGGTCCAAACAGCACCGCACCTAACCCTGTTCCTGTGGGGTGAGAACAGCTACCTGTGACAGAAGGGATTTTCAACGCTGACAGCACAAAGGTAAAAGCACCAGCCAAACCTAACAAAAGTTTCAATTCTGGGTTAGCTTGGGTAATGCGAGTCAAACTCCGCAATCCTAACATAAAAAATGGTAATGACACAACCCACCAAAATATCGCCCATTGCACAGGTAAAAACCCTTCCATAATGTGCATTGCGTAGGCAGGTTTGGGAAAATTAACTACCAGGTAAAAACTAATAACAGCCATGAAGATGAGATTAACTAACCCCGGTTTTTTCCTAGATATCATCTGTACCTCGCAGATTTATATAAACGTCTTTTCTTTTTTATCGGCGGGCATCCTGACTCACCATATTATGGCTCACAGTTGCGGGACAGCGCCGGATTTGCACCAGACTTTCCCCCTCACGTCCAATGGCTGTTCCCCATCAGAACCGATTTTGGTAACTATATCACATTAGAATCAGAAATAAATCACAATATCACGTTGTTAATCTGCAAGGTGGCAAAATAAATCTAGTGTCAATTTACCCAACTACTTACAAATCATTAAAAGTTGTGTTACACCTAAGTTGAAACTCAACAGACTGAATACCATTTTGGAAATTTACTACGTCAGTAAAAATAATGGGTTCTGGAGTTTGATTTACTCACCCCAGAACTCAAGACTATTCTGCAAATCATCCCACAAATTATTGGCTTGAAAAAAAATTCTACAACTTCACGTCAGGGGGAAGCAGCACTTTGTCAATTACATGAATTACGCCGTTACTAGCTTTGACATCTGCTTTGGTAACTTTAGCATTACCTATAGTGACTCGACCTTTCTTAACTTGAATCTTTACTGAAGCACCTTCAACTGTTTTGACATCACCAGCCTTGATGCTTTTAGCAGTAATTTCCCCAGGAACTACATGATAGGTCAAAATCTTGACTAAGGTGGCTTTGTTTTCTGGCTTCAACAGTTTTTCTAAAGTTCCTTTTGGCAAAGCTTTGAATGCGGCATCTGTAGGTGCAAATACGGTGAATGGTCCTTTAGCTGATAAGGTTTCGACTAAACCAGCCGCTTTGATAGCTGCTACTAAGGTTGTGAAAGAACTGTTACCACTGGCTACTTCTACAATTGTCCCGACAGTCTGTGTACTGGTATGGGGTGTAGCAGGTTTTGCCGCAGGCTTAGTTCCAGCGAAAGCGGGAACACTGACGAAAAGAGTTGTGGCTGCAATGGCAATACTAACTGTTTTGGTAAATAGGGAATTCATCGTTTTTCACGGTTAAAAGTGTTTAAGATGTGAAAATTCTTGTTAATTTATCTTCACAATAAAAACTGTAACAGAATTTAACAATTTATGTCTGTTGACTTACTTATTCTGTCAGCATTGCCAATAATTGCGCCTCAGTCAATTGGCTAATTTCCAACTTCCGCGCTTTCTCTAACTTAGAACCGGCATCTGCACCTACAACTAAAAAGTCTGTTTTTCTGCTAATTGAATCAGTAATTTTACCACCTGATTTTTGAATTAAAGCTTTGGCTTCATCGCGTTTTAAAGTTGGTAATGTGCCAGTAAGAACAAAGGTTTTACCAGCAAATTTTTGATTAATTTCGCCCACAGCTTGGGCTGCTGTGCTGTTTGCTAATTCTAAACCAATGGCCTGGATACGGGATATTAAGCTTTGATTGGCTGGGGTACGAAACCATTGATAGACTGATTGGGCGATTTCTGCACCGATACCATAAACACCTGCAATATCCGATTGTCTGGCGGCTGTTAACTCTTCGACGGTGGTGAACTTCTCTGTGAGTAATTGGGCGTTGACGCTGCCAACGTGACGGATGCCTAAACCATATAATACTCTAGCCCAGGGTTGCGTTTTTGATTGAGCGATCGCATTGATCAATTTTTCCGCCGATTTTTTTCCCATGCGTTCTAATGCACACAAGTCTTCTATTTGCAAGTCATATAAATCAGCAACGGAATGGACTAAGCCTTTATCTACAAGTTGATACACCAACTTTTCGCCTACACCTTTAATATCTAACGCGTCACGACTGACCCAATGTTCAATTTCACCCTTGAGAATGGCGGGACAGGAAGCATTTATACATCTAGTAACTGCTTCTCCAGTTTCCCTGACTACTAGCTGTCCACACGCGGGACAATGGGAAGGCATAATGAAAGGCTGGGTGTCAGCGGGACGCAGTTCTTTAATTACCCGGACGACTTCGGGGATGATTTCCCCGGCTTTGCGAACAATCACGGTGTCGCCAATACGGATGTCTAATTGTTCAATGCGATCGCTATTATGTAAGGTAGCACGGGAAACTGTTGTCCCCGCTAATTGTACGGGCAACATTTCCGCTAAGGGAGTTAATGCCCCGGTTCTGCCAACGTTAACAGTGATTTTTTCTACACGGGTTGGGGCTTCTTCGGCGGGATATTTTAAGGCTATAGCCCAGCGGGGAAACTTCTGTGTAAACCCCAATTGTTCTTGCAGTCTAAAAGTATTTAATTTGACGACAACACCATCTGTCATATAGGGAGAATTCAGCCGTTCTGTATCCCAATATTGGTAATATTCAACAACTTCAGCAATAGAATGGCAGAGTTTATGATTGGTATCAACTCGAAAACCAAGTCTTTGCAATAATTCCAAAGCTTCCCATTGGGTATTGGCAATACTGGAATCATCCAACCCGGTAATATGCAAAGTATAAGCAAAGAAATCTAACTGTCGTTGTGCGACAATGCGAGAATCTAATTGTCTGAGCGTACCTGCTACAGCATTGCGCGGGTTAGCAAATATTTGTTCACCGGCTTTTTGTCTTTTCTGATTAATTTCTTTAAACACCTGTAAAGGTAGAAACACTTCTCCCCGTACTTCCACTTTAGCAATATTTTCTAAGCCGTCAAAATTCAAACGCAGGGGAATTGAGCGAATAGTTCTCACATTTTGGGTAATCTCCTCACCCATTACCCCATCTCCTCTCGTTGTCCCCCTGACTAAAACCCCATTTTCGTAAGTTAATGCTAAAGCAGCACCATCAATTTTCAACTCAGATACATATTCTATTTCTCCGTCATTATACTGAGTTGGTGAGTGTCGCCGCCACCGTTGATCCCAATTTTGCAATTCTTCAATATTAAACGCATTTTCCAGGCTGTACAGGGGGATATTATGACGGACTGAGGTAAAATGGGTAGCAGGTCTTTCACCAACGCGCTGAGTCGGACTATCAGCAGTAATTAATTCGGGATTGTTAGTTTCTAATTCTTGCAACTCTCGATACAGCCGATCATAAACCGTATCTTCCATGATTGGCGCATCTAGAACATAATAAGCGTAGCCTGCTTTTTGTAGCAAACATCGTAGTTCTTCTATACGTTTGGTTTCAGGTTGAGTTGACATCATGAGTTTCATAACAAAAAATAATAACAGTGGGACTTTAATTATAAGGAAAGTAGTAAGCAATCATGACTCAAACTTTTACATATCAACCCCCTATCATTATCGCTCATCGCGGCGCAAGTGGCTACCGTCCTGAACATACTTTAGCAAGTTATGAGTTAGCAATTGATTTAGGTGCTGATTATATTGAACCCGATTTAGTGATAACTAAAGATGGTATTTTGATTGCCCGTCATGAAAATGAAATATCAGAAACTACCGATATTGCTAATCATCCAGAATTTGCTCATTTAAAAACTACGAAAATTATTGATGATCAAATTAAAACTGGTTGGTTTACAGAAGATTTTACCATAACACAAATCAAAACATTAAGAGCGAAAGAACGCATTCCCCAACTTCGCCCCCAAAATACAGCTTATAACGGCATATTTTCTATTCCCACTTTTCAAGAAATCATTGATTTAGCACAGCATAAAAGTCAAGCAATTGGTCGCCATATTGGCATTTATCCAGAAACCAAACATCCCAGTTATTTTCAGGCTATTGGTTTACCATTCGAGGACACTTTATTATTGAATTTGCAGGAAATTAATTTACCGATATTTATTCAATCTTTTGAAGTTAGTAACTTGAAAGAATTATCTCAGAAAACTGATTTGCCTTTAGTGCAATTAATTAATGATATTGGTAAACCTTATGATTTTGTGATTGAGAATGATCCTCGGACTTATGCAGATTTATTAACGCAAAAAGGGTTAAGAGAAATTGCGGAATATGCCCAAGCAATTGGTGTACATAAAAACTTATTGATTCCTAGAGATATTCATGGTAAATTATTATCACCGACATCTTTAATTATAGATGCTCATGCGGCTAATTTACAAGTTCACGCTTGGACTTTTAGAAATGAGGATTTTTTCTTGCCTTTAGACTTGCAAGGAAATCCGCAAAAAGAATATGAAATCTTTTTTAATTTAGGTGTAAATGGTGTTTTCAGTGATTATCCAAATATAGCTTTAACTGTTAAACTAAATGAATAATTTATCATTCAATCGCTTAACTCAAGTTGCTAAACTTTTTCTCAAATTAGGCATTATTGGTTTTGGTGGACCAGTTGCCCATATTGCCATGATATAGGAATAATATTTGATTTTTGAGAAAAACTAAGATATAATACGGAGAGGGTGTGCAAGTCTAAAGGAAAACAATGATAAAGCAGGATTTAGAACAGGGGATGCCAGTGGTGGGTGAAGTCATCGCCGAACTACAGGAGTTTATAGCTCAAAATGCAAATGCCCGTGAGGTGAGGAAAGGATTAGCAATCAAACTGGTTTATCAAGGTTACTTGTATGAGGAAATTCAAACAATTCTAGGCGTGTCACTAGGTTCAATAACAGGTTGGAAACAAGTCTACGAGGAAAATGGAATTGATGGGTTAAAACTAAAATACAAAGGAAGAAAAAGCTATTTGAATACCGAACAGAAACAGGAGGTATTGTGTTGGCTTCAAACAAAGGATTATTGGGAAATAGGAGAGTTAGAGTATAAACTAGCATTTGAATATGATGTAGTTTACGACTCCCGGTTCGCCCATTTAAAATCGAGTTACAAAAAAGCTGAACGATTTAATCAGGGTTTTCGGCTTTGATAAAAATGTACTACCCTACAGACTTTATGCGATAGCGAAGCGCTGCTGCAAGCAGTTCGCATAGAAATAGAGTTTTTAGCACCGGGGGTGGTAGTTCAAGCTAAATTTCGGGAAATCGCTAAAACCATTACGACACCTAGATTTCTTGTTTTTTTGGCAATTTCTCGAACTCCAAAAAAAATGAGCGAACCGGGAGTTACGAGACCAAAAAAAGTTATTACGATTTGTTTAAAGCAGCAGGAATAAGTTGGAAAAAAACCACTAAGTCAAACCCTAAAACTGACCCAGATGCTGTAGCGGTAAAAAAAAGAGATTGAAAGACTGTTGGAAAATAACCGTAGGGAACTGGAAACAGGTAAATTAAGAGCTTTACTAATTGATGAGTGTCATTTAATGTCAATGGAAAATACAATGTGTTCGTTTTGCTCCCAATTGTCCGATACAAAATCCAATTGAGGATATTTGGTTACAAGCCAAAACATGGGTTCGACGTTTTTGTGCGTTGATACCAACATTTTCTCATTTAAAATGGATGTTTGAATGGTTTATCCGACACACTACCTTTGATTTTCCCACGCTTCAGATGTACGGAGCTTTTTCAAAAATCAAATATTAGTCCTATATAATTAAAATTATGATCATACAAACCCAAACTTTAACGACATCTTTATCCGAAATTAATCAAAAAATTTTATCATCTTTACATCTCAATTCTACCATCCAAGAGCTACTATTGTATTCTATAGAAATAGATATATTAAATCCAGGCGAAGAATTAGCAAAAACCTTTCGTGATTTTCCCTTGCTACCCGGAGTATTAATTGTAAAACAAGGAAAATTTATGAACATGATTTCCAGAGTTCATTTTTTAGAAATCATGAGTCATCCTTACAGTTTAGAACTGTTTATGAAACGTCCGATTAAAATTTTACTAGAAGCTTTGAGAGTTCAAAGTTTCATTTTTTCAGGAGACATGACAATACGTGACGCTACAAAAAAATCCTTACAACGTCCCACAGAAGTATTATACGAACCAATTATAGTAGATTTATCTAATCAAAAATATGCAGTTGCAGACATACATCAATTACTAATGGCACACTCAGAAATTCATGAATTAACTACTAAAAAACTCAAACAAGCTTATAATGAACTGGAAATTCTAACAAATTTAGACGGATTAACAAATATTTATAATCGCCGATATTTCAATATTTGCTATGAACAAGAATGGCAAAGAATGACTAGAAAAAAAGAATATTTATCTATAATAATGTGTGATATTGATTATTTTAAACAATACAATGATTATTATGGTCATTTAGCCGGAGATGAATGTATTTATAAAATAGCTCAAACCATTAAGAATAGTATAAAAAGATCATCCGATTTTGTCGCTCGGTATGGAGGAGAAGAATTTGTAGTTGTTTTACCTGATACTTCAACCAAAGGGGCTATAAAAATAGCAGAAGATATTAAGGATAATGTAAAAAAAATACAAATTCCTCATAAAAAATCTTCCATTAGTGAATACATTTCCATTAGTTTAGGAGTTGCTACTATTATCCCTAAGGTAGATATTCCTTCCCATATTCTTATTTCTATGGCAGATCAAGCCCTATATACTGCTAAAAATAAAGGACGAAATCGTATAGAAATTAGTCAAAAAAATTTATAAAGTCATGATATTTGAGTTGATAAATTATCGGTGAAAGAAAGGAACAGAAAGTGTTATTAATCAATTACTTTTATTGTTGTTTATTGAGTTCTTGACTCAGAAAATAATTGAGGAAAGTTCTAATTAAGGCAACAATTCCTAGTTTTCCTAGAGACTCAAAGGTTGAATGGTAGGTTGTAGAAAGAATATCTGCTCCTAATTGAAACTCTAATGCCAGCACTAACCAAATTCCAAAGTTGAGCCGGATTTGCAAAAATCGGTTTTGACTATGATGATGGTTCAGAGAAATCGCTATTTTTCCGCTTTTTAATACACCCAATAAAATACAAAAAACAGAAATAGATTCTAGTAAAAATTTCAGCAAAGTTACAACAAATGATAGCCCGCTCTCTAGCTGTTCAAATAATGCCATAATTCAGCTTTTTTCACGCTCCAGGCATAGAGATTAATTACAATAGCCTTAGTGAATCAAAGTATTAAATTGGAAAATATCAAATCTCAAACTTTGCGTCTTTGCTCCTTTGTGTCTTTGCGCGAAACATAATTTATACCGCCATTATGTAACAGAAAAAACCGCATTTAGTTAGGTTGTTGCTCTAATTTGCGTTTATTCCAAATTGAGTAAAAACTACCTAGAACTGCTCCTAAAATTACATAAGCTATGAGTGTGGGAATTACCTTTTGTTCTACGTTATTCAAAATAGCGATAAACAAGGCTAAACCAACATTACGAGCAATACAGGAAATTGCTAAAATCGGTCGTGTATCATCATTGTTACCCCCTAAACTGTGTCCTATTATTAGAGAGGCGATTACCATGATGGTAATTACAACTATTGGTAATCCCCACACTTTGAAAAATAGAGGAATCCCTAAAGTACCAGCTAAAACAACCAGTACGAAAAAAAGACTATTAGCCATAAAATTTAAAGGTTGAGCGATATTTTCGGCAAATTTAGGAATAAACTTTTGCAGCAACAGACCGATACTGACAGGCAATAACTGTACCATGATCACTTGTCGGGTAACTTCTAAAATTGTCACTTTTTCTGAAATATTCTCAAATAGGGTGACAAAAATTTCCAAGGTAATAGGAGTAACGCAGACTGCAAGTATAGCGAGAGTTAACTGAAAACTCGCTGAGTAGGAAAATCTACATCCAGCCATTTGCGCTCGTTTTGTGGTCAGAGGCGCACCTGGAGAAGCCGCTAACAAGGCTAATCCTGTCATTACTTCTGGGGGTAAGTTAAACAGTTTTAGCAGGACAATAACCACTAGAGGAACTAGCACCACAACGGCTAAAAGCGCACGGAATAGTAAAGCAGGTTTTCGCCATAGGGAAAGCATTTCTTCAAAACAGAGATTGCTTCCTATGGCTAACATTAAAGAAAAAATCGTGATTTTAACGAAAATCAACAGTAAAGGATGGTGCATAGCTGGAAATTAAACCTCTTTCCTCTGCGTCCTCTGTGCCTCTGTGGTTCGATAAATTACTTCTTAAACCGCAGAGGAAAAAAAGATATTTTTCGGGTCACTTGTTAACTACTATTGAACAAATAATATCTCTTAACCCAACTTTGTATTACTATCCCTGGTCATAGATATCTCTTTAATATTTATTGTGATAATTTTTACTCATGCGAATGAAAGAATCACATAAAAAATCTCTAATTTTTCACTGTTGAAGATAATAATTAAATCTGGTTCGCAATTGTTCAATTGTTAAATCTTGCGTCCAATATTCTATTAAAGCATGACCAAAAGCCCAAGCATTACGATCTGGTGTAGATGGGTTTTCTAACAACAATGGCCACAGGGATAATAAATCAAAGTTGCGGGATTTTGAATTGTCTATATTTAATAGGGGAAAAAGTTCATAAGCCATTTGTAATTTACCAATCACTATGGGTAATTGTTCAATGGGAATTTGTTCTGCGAGTAAATAAGCCAGAGTAGGAGAACCTGTGGATAATGTGGAAATAAATTGCAAAACGGGACTTTTTATTAATGCAGCAATTCCTTGGGTAGTTGTCATCTGAAATGTGTAATGCTCAATCATATTAGCTGCTGCTGTGGTGCGAGTTTCTAAATTCCGTAAAAAGCGAGTTAGTCGTAATTGTTTAGCCGGATCTATTGCTGCTAATAATCCTGAAGATAAAGCTTCTATATTCCAAGAATTTCGATTAGTTTTTGAATCATTTGTAACGACAGGTAAAACTAAATTAGCAAAATTTCCTAATAGTTGTTGGCGATATTTTGTCGCTTCTCTAATAGAAATCTCCTTTGGTTTTTCTCCTTTTTCCCAATCATAAGGAGGTTGCCATTCACGGATAGGACGTAAACGATCTACTTGAGTTAAAATGGTAATAATCGGTAAATCTGCCACTTCTAATTTTACATCTTGGAGAAAATCTATATCCATTTGTAAAGCTGGATCTAGTGCTGGAGTAACTAATAATAGTAAATCAGCATTAATAGCATAATCAATCACTAAATCTCGTAGATCTTCCCGTTTTACCTGTTCATAACCGGGAGTATCCCAAAGGCTGAGAGTTTCCCCATTTTCTGTTTCCCAATGATAATTTTGAATTGTATCTGTACTGGGTAAAACATCAACCGCAGCCAATTCATTTTGAAAAAGAGTATTAATTAAACTACTTTTACCTGCACCTGTGCGCCCAATAATGAGAATATTTACGGGTTTTTGGGCAACGATTTCCGGGGGTTCTGCTTGGGTGAGAATGTCCCGCAGGGTTTGGGTTTTAACTTGGGGGAGGGTGTGGGTAGGTAATTCAATTTTAGTACCTGCATAGAGAGCGATCGCTTGTTTACATAAGTTCCGCAAAGCTGCTTCTCTTAATAGTTGACTCAAGTTTATTAATAATTCCTGAGAAGCGCGATTTCCCACACCTTCACTAGCTTTTTTTGCCACCGCAGTAAGAGGATTTAATACCCATTGCGCCCAATTCCAAACTTTCCATAATTTACGGGCAGATGGTTCTAATTTACGATAAACTTCATAGGTTTGATAAGCTTGTCCAACGGTAACTTGATTGAGAACAGGAGATAATTTTTGCATCCATTGATCCATATCATCTACTGTACCCCGAATTAAACCGTAAACTTGGGGAATATAAATATTTAAAAGCGGATATTTAACTTGAGGATTATAAATATGAGAAATTGCTACTACTAAATCTTGACATCTTCGCCAAAAAGTTTGCCAATCTTCCCAAATAGGTAAATCATTTGCGGCTGCGGTGAGAATATTTTCTAATGCGGTTTCTACTGCTTTAGTCGTATTTGTTTCGATGACTAAATTATTCTCTGTGGTAGTTTCTAATTCTTCTCTTACTTCTGCAAAAACAGCTTCAATTTGATTTATTGCCGGTTTAGTCCAGCGTACCAGCAACCACCGCCAACCGACAAATACAAATGTAAATAAAGCCCAAATCCAACTTAATCCCCAAGCGTGAATTTGTGTTCCTGCGGAAATGAGAAGGAAGGAGATAATTACCGCAATTGGTGAAACTAAGATTATCCATTGCCAGGGTTTTAAACGGATCATTGTTTGATGACTTTTTGGGTTGTGGATGTTGGATTAGTGATTTACTACTTATTTTACCAGGGAAATTTACCAGGAAAATAACACTCACGGTAGGTGATAAAAATTTAGAGGATGTTTGAAAAGTGGTATTCCGTAATTTTCATCACATTGCTACCCCCCTTAGTCCCCCCTTGTAAAGGGGGGAAACAATAAAAATCCAGTTCCCTCCCCTTGACAAGGGGAGGGTTAGGGGGGGG